>Ga0156536_1006_pt1 | contig 21676 bp, 22 predicted proteins | sample RifOxyB2_FD_111931 | JGI IMG/M metagenome (GOLD analysis project Ga0156536, IMG submission 111931) | Elusimicrobia bacterium RIFOXYB2_FULL_49_7 | reverse complement strand
CACGGAAATACCTGAAGGCTTGGCCCGGCACCCTACTTTGGATTCGCTCTTTGCAGAAAACGACATTGTGACCATTCACGCCGGTTTGAACGAAGCCACTCGCGGTTCAGTAGACTACCGCCGACTGTCTCTCATGCCAAAAGATGGGATACTGATCAACACCGCCCGAGGCCCTCTGGTTGTTGAGAAAGACTTGGCACGGATTCTCTCAGAGGGACATATTAATGCAGGTGTGGACGTTATTGATAACGAGGATGATTGGAAAGCATCACCGTTGATCAACCTGCCTAATGTCATTTTTACAGGGCATGTCCTCTCCCAAATCGGGTTGCAGGAAAAACATTGTCTTCAGGAAACCGCTCTTGCAAACCTCAAGCGATACCTTCGGGGCGATACGCTCCGGCATCCCGTTACCCCAGAACGCTTTCAGTTAATGACATGAACCAGTATCGTTCGGCCATCTGCTCCCTAAGCTGGGGTTCCCGGAAACCCCTCCCTTCAATCATAGACACCATATCCCGTCTGGGTATTCAGGGTATCGAAATTTGGCTGCCCCAACTGGCCACACTTGCCTTGACCCCCTTAACCGCAACTCTCAAAGAAAAAAACATTTCGGTTGTCTGTATTTCCGCACCCTGGGGCAGTTGTTTTTGGGAACATAGCCCGGTCCTGCTGCATTATGCAAAAACGCTCGGGGCTCAGGGAATCAAAGTTTTCGGTGATACGTTCAATCCCACAGATAACCTTCCTGCCCGACTCAGAGAATTCTGTTCACAGGCAAAGGAAGCGGATTTGGAGGTCTATCTGGAAACGCACGGCGGACAGCCGCGGCATAATACGGCGGACAACACCCTCGCCCTTCTTCACGCTACCAATGCACCCAATCTCAAAGTCATTCTTGATTTGTATAATACCCATGAAACAGGGGAGACAATGGAATCCGCGGCCGAAAAGCTGGCCCCCTTCTTATGTCATTTCCACATCAAGTGGGGTTACCGAAATGAACGGAACGACTATATCCCTCTTCCTGTCAGCCAGGCTCCGACGGCCTTCCGGAACGTGCTTTCCCGGTTCGCAGAAAAACCGTTTTGGTATTCCATTGAGCACTATGAATCGGATGAGGATATCCTGGATGCGCTGGCGGTCATGAAATCCATCTTGCCGATCACCTCTGCTGTCATTTGAGCAGGCAGGCAGACATAACCGTTTCCGCAACAAACGCCAATTGTTCTTCCGATAACTCCGGATAGATAGGTAATGCCAGCGTCTCTTTGGCTGCCGCCTCTGATACCGGAAAATCGCCAACTTTATACCCAAGAGAAGTGAAACATTCCTGTAAGTGAAGGGGCAAGGGATAATAGATGGCATTTCCAATCTTTTTCTCATTCAAAATGACCATCACTTTGTCCCGGTTCGAAAGTCGCACGACATATTGATTGTAAATCGAACCATTTTCCGGATGAACGACTGGGATGCGAACCGGACTATTCTTGAACGCATTATTATAAAAAGCCGCATTCTGCTGTCGCTTCATTGTCCATTCGTCAAGGTGTTTCAACTTAACAGACAAGACCGCTGCCTGAAGCGCATCGAGCCGGAAATTAGCACCGACCATCTTATGAAAATAACGGTTTTCCGCGCCATGCGTCCTAAGCAGCTTCATCTTGGCAAAGAGCGCTTCGGAATTCGTGACCACCATGCCGCCATCGCCGAATCCACCAAGATTTTTCGAAGGGAAAAAAGAAAGTGCACCGACATCGCCCAATGTACAGGATACTTTTCCCTTATAACGGGTGCCAATGGCCTGAGCGCCATCCTCAATGATTTTAAGTCCATGTTTAGTTGCCAAAGCCAAAATAGGATCCAGGTCAGCAGACTGACCGAATAAATGAACCGGCATGATGGCCTTGGTTTTTCGAGTAATTTTCTTTTCGATCAAATCCGGATTGATATTGAAAGTGTCCGGGCAAATGTCCACAAAAACCGGTTTGGCGCCCATGCGCCAGATACTGCCGGCTGTGGCAAAGAAAGTGTAGGGTGTGGTAATGACTTCATCGCCGGGTCCGATGTCCAAAGCCATGAGGGCAAGCAGAAGCGCATCTGTTCCGGAAGAGACGCCCAAGGTAAAACGGACACCCAAATAATCAGCCATTTCCTTTTCAAAATGCTCTACACGGGGCCCCAGGATGAACTCCTGTGCCTCCACCACGGATTGCACTGCGCGATCCAGTTCGGGTTTGATGGTCTGATATTGGGCTTTCAGATCAAGCAAGGGGACTTGCATCTTGGTTCCTTTTTTTCCATATTTTCTCAAGCTCAGCCACGATTCGCACACCTGCTTTTCCATCCCATTTTGCAGGGACTCGCCCCCTCTTCCATTTTCCGGACAAAATCTTTTCGCATGCTTTAACAATCTTTCCCGGATTGTTCCCCACCACTTCATTCGTTCCCTGCGTCACGGTTATGGGCCGTTCCGTATTATTCCGCATCGTAATACAGGGAATGCCGAGAACCGTGGTTTCTTCCTGAATGCCGCCGGAATCGGTCAGTACGAACTTAGCCTCTTTATTCAGCTTCAGCATTTCATGATAATTGAGCGGATCTGTTAAGATAAAATTAGTCATCCCCTTTATCTTATCAGAAAGGCCAAACTCGTCAAACTGCTTGCGTGTTCTTGGATGAACGGGAAATACTATTTTAATCCTCTTCTGAATCGTTTCAAACGCACCCACCAGACCTGATAAAACTTTCTTATCATCCACATTGGAAGGCCGATGCAGTGTCATGGCCGCATACTCACCCGGTTCAAGTGCCAATCTTGAAAGAATATTTTGTTTATCCGCTTTGGGAAGATTTTTAAGCAAGGTATCTATCATGACATTTCCTGCAAAGAAAATCCGTTTAAGAGGCACCCCTTCCTGTTGCAGATTCGCCTTGGCATCCGGATCCGTGATGAAGAAATAATCGGTAATGGAATCCGTCACCAATCGATTGATTTCTTCGGGCATGGCCAAGTCCCGACTGCGCAATCCGGCTTCCACATGAGCGACCGGAATCCACAGTTTCTTCGCTACAATGGCGCATGCCATAGTGGAATTAACATCGCCCACCACCAGCACCAGATCAGGCTTAATAGCCTGCACCACTTTTTCAAACTCAACCATGATTTTGGCGGTCTGAACCGCATGACTTCCGGAACCGACCTCCAAATCCATATCCGGCTTGGGAATACCAAGTGCATCAAAAAACGATTTGGACATTTTTTCATCATAGTGCTGACCCGTATGAACCAGAAAGGGCTTGATCACAGACGACTGTTTCATGGCCTCCATAATGGGCGCTATTTTCATGAAATTGGGGCGGGCGCCACACACATTGATGATTTTCATATTTCCTGTATCCTCTTTAAATATTCTTCTGCCAGATTATCCCGATTAAACTCCTGTCGGACAAAAGACCGTCCTTTTTTTCCCATTTCGAGCATTGATTCAGGCGAAGAAAAAAGAAAATTCACTTTATCTATTAGCGCATCCTCATTTTCCGGCTCAACCACGAAACCGGCCCCTGACCGCTCCAGAATGTCCCCGGCCTCGCCCAACACACCCATCAGAATGGGCTTTTCCATGGCCATGGCCTCAAACATCTTGGACGGAATGACGGTTGAAAAAAGATCGGACTTCTTCAAATGGATAAAGCAGATGTCGAGACTGGACCAGACCAGCGGCATCTCCTCTTTAGGCAAACGGCCGGTAAAAACAAGATTCGTCAACCCCATCCGGTTGGCCTCTTTTTCCAACGCCTCCTGCCTGGCTCCGTCACCCACAATCATCCATGTCCAATTCGTGGACAGGGTCTTTTGCGCGGCCCGCAACATCACTTCCAGACCATGCGCCATACCGACCGTACCGATATAACCGATTCGCTTGCGGGCATCCAAGCCATACCGTTTTGAAAAAGCATTGTCCCGATCCCCCGGAATGTATTTTTCCAAATCCGCGCCATTGTAAATGACCGATGTCTTTTTTTCCGTCACGCCTTTGCTCAGAATGTTTTGACGATACCCCTCTCCCACTGCGACGATATGGTCCGCGCTGCGATACATCGCCTTTTCCAGCCATTCCAGAAAAGAAATGATCCAACCCTTTTTCATGGCCCCGACGGTGGTAATAGATTCAGGCCAGATATCCCGAATCTCCAGGATAAAACGAAACCGCCGAATCTTCTTGAGAACCATCCCGGCAATACCGCAGAAAAATTGGGGCGAGGTTGCAATCATGATATCCGGCTTGCGAAGAAAGAGGCCAACCATCATCGCCATGACCATGTAACTCAAATAATTCAAAATTCGCCGGGCGTGGCCCTTATTCGGAGCAAGCCATGTCCAGACACGCAAAACCTCGATTCCATCCATCCGTTCTCTCTGAAAAAAACGGTTTTGATATCCCGGATAAATAATCCCGTCCGGGCAGTTGGGCACACAGGTCAGTATGCGAACCTCGTGGCCCGCTTTAACCCACCGTTTGGCGTTTTCATAGGTTCGGGAAGCCGGAGCGTTTCCTTCCGGCGGGAAATAATGGGTGAGAAAAAGAATGTTCATTTATATCGGCGTCAACACATATTCTAACTTATTCTTAAAAACAAATCGTACAACCGTATTCTCAATTATTTTTCCAAAATCAGGGCAATAGTAACCTTTTTCAAGTATTCCTTCAACAGAACTACTGATACGAATTCGACGACTATCTGCGATAACAATGATATCCTTTCCAATCTTCTGAATGGACACATTTGGAGAAAAATGGAGGTAACTGGCACATACTATCTCATGATTGCTTTCAACCCTATCTTCAACCATTAATCTATTATTATCAAGAATAATGTTCCTGACAACGGTTGGCTTTCCTGGCAGAAAATGATATGCCATGTGCCCGGATTTCATTGATATTCGTTGACTGGAACATTCTATTTGAGGGACTACGGGATAACCACGCCGACCCACTCGATGACTTGCCCAAATCTCGGCTTGCTCCATATCATTTAGCGTAACCGTATTATGCGCTCGTGTTGAACGACAATACTGACGCATCTCTCCCTTGCGATAAGTGCAATTCCCCGAGTCAACAATAATTTCCTGCCCATTTAACCAAGCACAAAAAGATAACATATCGCAATGAGAATGCCCGGGTTGGTGATCCGGCCCAACGGGCCCGACATCTTGAATGATAGTCCAGTCTCCACATCCAACCCGAATATAGCCTGATGGTATCATTGAATCCAATGGCTGAACCAATGAATCAACAGATTCGTTAAGAATTCGGGCGACATAAGGATTGAGTCCATTTAAATCAGGGGTTCCATTATAAGCAGAATCATTAAAAAGAGCGATCCTTCCAAAAGGGGCCATGGTATTTAACCAGCGCATTCCCCGTCTGAGAATTATCACCAGCTTATCCTGTAACTCGGGACAATAATTTCTGTCGACAATATTAAGCAAATCCGCTATTCTTTCCATCAAAATAGCCTGATACATCGGAGTGCGTTCATAATGCCCTCCATCCTCCAGGAATTGTTCATCCAACGCTTTCTTTAGAAGGCTTTCAATCCGTTCCCGAATCCGACGATTTCTAAAATCGGTATGTTCAAAAAAATATGAAGCAAGATAAAGGGCAAGCAAATTTTCCAGTAAATGATTGCCGTCCAAGTGAAATTCTATCCGGCTATATAGCCTGGAGACCATACGCGAAAAGGTCGATAACACATCCTCATCCAATACTATTTTTTTCTGAATAGCCACTTTTATCCAGGAAAATAATCGAAGCGAAATAGGGTAAGGTTCCCATCCATTGCCTTGATAAGGTGGATTATCCTGAATCCACTTTCTGACCCAATAGGCGGCATCACAATCTTCCTGGAGCAAATACTGCTGATAATGAAGATGATAGAGCCAAAGCTTTTCCCTGGACACATCATTCCAATTATTCCCTTCTAACGCGTGTGTCTGATTAATGAAAGTAAAACACTGTTTGCCATCAAAAGAGGGGGGGGAAAGAAGGGGAAATGGAAATCGCGAAACCAGCTTTTCCGTAAAAAAGGAAAATGAAATACTAGGAGAATTCAGAAAATGGGGAAATGCGTATCGAAAACGATAGTATATTTGTCTCCACTTCAGATAACGTATTGTACGCCAACAGCGGAATATCATGGATGAACCGGTTATTTCCGATAAGCGGCAATAAGATTCACTCTTATCCCGGATAAAAATCCTATTGCATTAACCACCCGTTCATACGCAACCCCAACCAGAAAAACTAGTGGATTCCAAAGCAAATAATTCGGACTCACTTCAACGGTCGTCATGGTTGCGAGCACCATTCCCGCGACTTCAAAACAGTCATTGAGATCCTTCCGCGTGTTCATCCGATAAAATGTAGCAAAAGTATCTGTTTCTTGCCGACCCCGTTTTTTATTAACCCATTTATGAAACAGAACATTCGTCCAGCGCGCAATGAGCGGTACATAATGGTGTTTATTCGGAGTCAGCATCCAAAACACCCCCCCTGGCTTCAGCACCCTTTTTACTTCTGCAATAAAACGATCCGGACATTCTATATGCTCTAATACATAGATTGAAAAAGCCAAATCAACAGAATTGTCCGGCAATGGAATAGAAGAAGCATCCGCCACCATCCCGACATCTAAAAGCGGATTGCACTTGACTCTTTCATCCAAATCAATGCCAATCATCTTCTGACAACGCGATTTAAAACTATATCGATTGCGCTCTCCCGCTCCGGCGCCAATATCCAAAACCACTTTTTCTGGCGTTACCTCTTTACTCAATAGTTCAAGAAATTGAAAGACCGCATCCCTATCCTTTTGATGCGGATACCACTTTTTTAGCCAAACATCAACAAGCTTCATAAACACTTCCTTGATAATAGAGCCATTTTATACAAGATTCTTAGAATAAAACTCATGAGCCGTCTTATCTCTATATTGCACACTACTTCTAATGTCCTTTCTTAGGTCCTCTCGTTGCCGATAAGCCAAGGCAAGCTTATCCAATAAATTGGAATGATCCAAACTGTCCAATTCAATACAATAATCTTCAAGGGCCATATCTTTCATCATCGAAGGAATTTTAGTCCCTAACGGCTTTCGCCATATACCCACGACTGGCGTTCCCTGAGCTAATGCAAATATCATAGAATGCAGTCTAAAAGTTAACAGAAATTGAGCCTTCCGATACAGTTCAATAAAGTCGTAGGGATCTTCCAATCTGATAATTGAACAATCTGATTGAAGGGCGCATAATGCAGCAAGAAGTTTTTCGGATACCGCTTGGTCTTGGCAGACCTGAACAACAATGATACAGTGTAATCCATACATCTCCTGAAATCCGGAAATAGCCTTGGGAAGTATCGAAAGTATCTTCTCTTCTGTTCGGATTGGATTGTCATGCTTCTTGGAAACATCGTCACCTAATGCGGCAACACGAAGAGAAACGCAAAAATAATCTTTACTGGACGATAAAAAATCCATTTGAGGATTGCCGGCATATCGCGATGTCAGTGAAAATGCCAAATCCGGCAACAATTGATATCGTATTCTTTCGAGGCTGATAATGGAAGCCAGACTCTCTATAGAACTCTTATCGCGAAAAGTAACAAATTTAGCATGAGAAAAGACCCTTCCAATCCATTTCGAGACTAATCCTTTATCAAAAGGCCCGCAGGTTTGAGGAAGCATGCCATAAGGAATCTTTAACCGTTTAGCCAAAAGCAATGGGAAGGCAAGGGCAATAAGCCGAGGAAGATTATGCCTTACCTTATGCCAAAAGAACAAATTGCCGCCATTGAGCAAAACAAGTCTTGTAGAGGCCAGCGCCTGCCAAAAGCTATTCTCAGGTTGATTATGTCGAAATCTATTGGGAAAAACAAATACCCCTGCAGCTTTAACAACGGCTTCCATGACTTGAGGAATTTTGGCAAATCGTCGTCTTTTCTTCATATCAAAAGGAGGTGGGACAACTTTTACCTTCGGGAAGCGTTCTTCAATATACGCCTTTGGCGATATGGGATCGTCATCGGAATGCCTTGTCACTACAATAATCTCAGATAAATCCACCACTCTTTCAAGCTGCTCCAATGCACCCAGAATCAACGCATGGTCACCGGCATTAGGCCGACCCCATGCATAACAAATCATAATCTTATTGCCTGTCATTCTTTTCCCCATCCCAACTCAGTTAATTTCTTAACAAAATCGCCAAGTACAACTTCCACATCATAGGCATTGCCCTTGAAGCGATTATTCTTGCCCATTTCTAATCTTGCCGCTTTATTGACAATTAACGACTCAAGTTTGTCGGCCAGATCCACTGCATCTCCTGGTCGAAATAATTTCCCATTAAAACCATCATCTACTATTTCACGATTTGACGGCACATCCGACGCGATGACTGGTAGACCGGCAATAGCAGCATCCGCAAGAACGCCTGGAAATCCTTCCGTGGTAACCATCGTCGGGAATATCATAATATCATACGATGCAATAGCGGGTATGACATTCGAATACTCCAAAACACCCTGATATTTACAAAACGGCCTTTTATCCAATAAATCAAAGAATTCTTTTTCATAATCCGGTTGAATAATCCCATAGAAATCGATCTGGATTTTATAACCTTTACCTACAAGAATATCTGCTGCTTTTAATAAAGACTCAACCCCCTTAACAGCCCGAATTCTTGATAGAAAAAGCAGCTGAACGATCTCAGTCTCTTCCTTTTTCTGGATGATCTTTGGCGTAATTTTGAAATTTGGCAATATCATGGGTCTGCATACTCCCAACGACTGGAATTGATCTGCCAATTCTGGCCGTTCGACACAAATCAAATCCAAACGCCGAAGCATTTCCATATAAAGCCATTTAAAAACGCTTGGCAAAGCCTGAATCTCTTGACAAAACAGTCCCCCAGCAGGATAAAGAATAATTTTGACATTTTTAAGTACCTTTAGCAATACGAGCAGTGGAATAAGCACAAATCTTCCCCTACTCGACACGCCAAGTATTACTCGAGGTATGTGCCAGACATTTTTGACAACATCAATAAGAAATCCAAGTGGACGACTTTTCCAAGCCAATGTATTCAATACAACAACCTTGATGCCCCAATTCTCAAATGTGTCAAGCATAATCCGATTTCGAACAGCAGGCCCCCATTGTGGTGGAGCAATGGGTCCTAATAAAACGAGCCCTTTTTCGCGCAAGCTATTTTCCATGACTCAAAATATCCTTCTTTATAATAATTGACCTAAAAAGTCTTTCATAAGCATCAACCAAAGAATCAATCGACAGGTTTTCTTTTGCATATTTCCTGGCCGCAGTTGACATGGCATTCCAAGCTTCTCGATCTAAAAACGCCAACTGTTCAATCGCCTTGCAAATATCAACATCACTCCCTGGGTCAAATAAATAACCCCGCCTGCCATCTTCCACTAATAATTCGTGGTCACAAACGCGTGAAGCCAATACAGGACAACCGGCAGCCAAGGCTTCACAAATCACATTAGGCAACCCCTCATAAAAACTGGGATGAATCAATGCATGATGAGATGCCAGCAACTGCGGAATATCGGAACGCTCACCTAACCATTCCCATTGTTTTTTTATTTCCGGAAACGCCTCCAGCAGATCATCAACCTGACTCGAATAGGCCTGCCCTATTTTATTATTCACCGTTCTTCGACCTACCCAACTCAACCCGGGGGACCAACCATGTTTCTGCTAAAAGCAAGCCAACCCCCGAATAAGATTAATAGCATTCTTCACCGGCTCAACCTTGCCAATGGCAATGAGACGCATCGATTTAGGATCGTCAAAATATGTCGAAACAGCATTGAAAGCCGTGACATCCAATCCATTATAAATAGTTGTACATTTTTTAGACAGCCAGGAATAATGCGACTGAAGCCATGCCTGATGACTATGCGAATTAGTGACAATAAAATCAGCCAATCGATGCAACTGTCTTCGCAAATGGGCACCGATGATGGATTTGTCTCCCCGATGACTGCTTCGTTCGCTCACCACCGTCTTTACGCCAGAATAAAAAAGACTGCTTATTTCAGCGTAAGTATTCGGCGTATCTAAAAAAGATAAAACAATATCATACTTCTGTCGTCGAACCAAACCAACAAGACTTTTTATTACACCTAATGAGAAACGCGTTGTTTTCTGGTAGTCATAAACTGGAATCTGAGCTTTTTCAACAATTTCTCGAAAAAATGAATATTGCGGATAGTAGATAAAGAATGCAACATCATGCCCCCGCCCCTTTAGGCCGCAAGCCAAATTAACCATTTGTCGCTGCGCCCCACCGGAACCAAAATTATCGATAATGAATAATATCTTCATTTCAAATCTGTTTTCTGAATCGCGTTAAAATAACCTAATGGCAAAAAACGGATTCGTCCAAACAAGTAATATCCGGCAATTAATATTAAGAAAACAAGAAAATGGAACTCATGTTTTAGAAAAACGCTGGGATCTCCATTATTCACAAACCATCCTACCCTAAAAAAACCATATAAAACTATGGGAGTTGCACTTGGATACGCATGAATGATAGTATAACATTGCCGCTGACCCCAAGCAATCACCCCCCCAAAAACTGCACAACCCATTATCACGCCCAACAATCCCCCACCATACCAAAAAGAAGCAACTAATCCCGGTGGCATTCCGCCTTCCTTACTTCGAATCAACAAATAGGTATTCAGTTCGGAAATCCGATAAGGCTTGCCCGATAATCCAAGTATTCTCGATGGAATGAGATGCAACGGAGCCACCCAAAAATGTTCCATATAATTACAGGCAACATTATTATCCAAAACAACACCCATTGATTTGATAGGATGGGCAAACTCATAAATCATTCTTCCATAGACATATTTCAGTTCTTTTGATTCGATCGCGTCAAAAGCTGCTGAAGGGGTTTCACCTCTAAAGATGGCGGAAGTAGCTACAATCGCTTTTTTCCCATAAGCAATAAAAAATACTCCTACCACAATAATCATTATAATGATAGTGGCCTTTTTAACGGTTATAGATATCTTTTTAACATTCAAATGAATAAATAATGCCAGCAAAAATGTCATAAATATTGCTCCGCGCCCCCCTTTTATCAAAGCATACGCAACATTCACCAAAAAAGCAGATAAAAGCAATACGATATAACCAGTTCGATATTTTGTCTTTTGGTAGATATTATACTGGGATAGAGCAAAAACAAGATAGACAAGACCAGCAAAATACGAAGCAACTGCAGATTCTTTCACCTCAACACGAACCTCACCTGTCATCCGGTTTAAAGCACCAAATGAAAAGGCACTTAAGAATCCTCCCATACTATGCGCATAAAGATAAAGAGCTAAAACAGAAAGCATAAAAACAAAAGCCGCAAAGCGAAACTCTTTTGACTCATCCGTATTAATAATCGGCATTACTCTAAAGACTGGCAAATGATTGAACAATAAGTATCCAACCAACAATGCCGCCAAACCGATAATGGAGATGATTCTGGGTAACCAAGGAACGCCATTGCAATATGGTTCACAGTCATAAGAAAGCGGCAAAACTTCCGGGATTAAGATATAAACCAATCCAAATATAAATAGGGTCAGTCTGAACGCATCTATATTCAAACGGCTTTGCCGATAAACATCAACAATAACCAAAAGAACCAAAAAAAAGAAGGTAATCAGAATACTCATAATTTAGTTATCTTAAATATTTGTTAGGACTTTTGCCGCGCGAGCCTCCCAAGTATAATGAGCAATAAAATCGCTTTTCGCATTCTCTCCGAGCTGTGTACGCAAAACGCTATCATCTCGAAGTCGTTCCAAAGAATTCAACCAAGCCCTAAAGTCAGATGCAGGACATAATAAGGCATTGCGTTTATCCTTCAATACTTCACGCAATACCGAAATATCCGAACAGATGATTGCTTTTCCAGCAGCCATATATTCAAACACCTTGAGTGGAGACATCCACAAAGAAGTATCCCCAGCGCCTCCGCTTACCCGCACTTTATCAGCATAGGGAGCCAACAATATATCACAAGCAACCCTTAACCTCTCTGCTTCTGCAAACACCTTGAATCCGTGCCAATAGATATTCTTCAACAACATTGTTCGCCGCTGGCATTCTGCGATATCCCGAGGGCTTCCACCAATAACATGAAAATCTGCCCATAAACTAGCTGCAGCGGCAAGCTGTTCAATCATTTCAATACCTCGACCCGAATACAAATGGCCAATATAACCGACTTGCAAACGAGTTGTCTTACCTGGCAGTGTTACAGGAACAACCTTTTCATCCACCGGATCTGCCGCATCCGGAGCAACTTGAATCTTACTCTTTAAGGTAGGATATTTAGATTCATAATACATCTTTAATGCATTTGAAATAACCACCAGCTTTTGAAAAGTAACCCGACTAATTATTCGACTAAAAAACCATTCCGATAAACGCCCTTTGATGGGAGCATGAGATTCAAACATGATTGGCAAACAAAACAATGAGGAGAAAAAACAACCATCCAAATTTCTTGCATACACTAAATCCGGTTTCAATCGTTTCGCATGCCAGGCGGACAAAAAACCATAAAGAAATCGTCGTCCCTTGAGTGGCAACCACCTCTTTCTAACAATAGAAAAACATGGGTTCACATCATAAAAAGCATGCTCATCAAGAACGCCGGGCTCTCTCTCTGTTCTTTTATCACGAGTCATGAGTATTACATTGTGACCTGCTTTCGCAAAAGCCTGACACATTTTCATAACATGAATACTATTTGCCGCACGAGATGGTACAGTAGAACTGGATAGATAAACAATCTTCATAAATCAGACAACCTAAGGATTTTGAACAACTTTATAACAGTCCTTTCAAACCAGGAGACCTTGAACAATTTTGTACCCAGATTTATCGTAGCAATCTGCTTCCTCTGATTGCCCGGCATTCCCACAATAGAATCCCATCTTTCGGGGCAACGGGCACCAACAGCAAATAAGTAAATAGAAGCATTTGCGCTATCGTTAAAATTCATATATAGCGTGGTCAGCCCATTTTCGGAAAACAGCTTCTCAACAGCTTGAGGTGTGAAGCGCCAATAATCACCATAAGCGCCATGCTGTTCCTGAAGAAAAGGAACAACAATTACGACAACATCTTTGCTCATGCTGCATAAGTTGGTAAAAGCTGTTTCTATCTTAAAAACATGTTCCAAAACCGTGTGGTTAAAAACAACATCAAACCGACCTTTCAGCGCTTGCTCTAATGGTGCAGCAAGATCAAGATAGATTTCATTAGTCTGATTACCCTGAAAACCTCTTGCCTCAGGCTTATAATTGGTTATCCAGTATTCACTCGCTCGGGTAAAATAATCCTTATATTTTTTCCCCTCTTTGTCAGCATCCATCCAACCGGACACATTCGCAATACTCCCCTGAAACAAATGAGCCATCTTTAAAAGTTCCTGATTAGACCAACAGCGGGGCACTCTGAATTTTCTCTCTAATATCATTTTAATCCTTGTACTGCATTGGTTTCAAAATAATACTGCCAATAATAGTCTATACTGTTCTAACTTTCAGCATAGACAAAAACCATTGTTTATCCTCTTTAACAAGAACAAATGCCCACATCACGAGTAAAGCCATCATTCCCGAAATTGCATAAAAGACAATGCTTGCTGGCACACTGAGCTTAAAAAAAGTGAGCGCACAATATGGAAGAACCGAATACATCCCACTTAATCCCATGCCAAATGCAATCATTCTTGTTGAATAAGGAATATAGTGATTCTTTTGGGAGGTCCGAAGAATCAATAAGCATTTTATTAAAACACTTAAAAAAGCAGATAAAGCCACTAAGGGAAGGCCTAATTTGGCTGTTCCAAAAAAAAGCAACACGATATTAAAAAAAGAAGCAATACTTGCGCCAAAACTATTATGATATGTTTTACGCGCCCAGTTATTGCCAACCGAAAAAAACATAACCGCTCCATCCCACAGAATACCCATTGAAAGTAATGCGATAAAAGGTTCAGCGCTCCAATAGGCAGGAGGCGCCAACAAGCGCAAAACAACAGGAGAACCAATGGTTAATAACACCTGAAAGGCTAAAATGGCAAAAATAAAGATATTCAATACCCGTGCAAACCGCTCCTCAGAACCACTTTTCGTATACTGTTCATTCTCAAATGGTTGCCATACCAGACGAATAGACATTATTAATAAAAGACTAATACCGGCGATTTTATTTGCAATACTGAATATCCCAAGCATCGACATGGAAAGCATACTGACAATGAAAAAGCGATTAATATAGGTTCTGGCCCACGAAGAAACCCTTGCAGGAACCAATGGGGCTCCAAAATGCAACATTTCCTTAACATGATCCACATTAAGTCGAATCCCGACATTTTTAATAATCATCCCGAAAGAAATTAAACCAAAAACAACCCTTGCTCCAGCAAAGCCGTAAAGCGCCCCAAGCGTCCCCAGATGAAATGGAACAACAAAAATAATGCCCAGAACAGCTGCTAACGCTATCTGGCCAGCAGAAATAAACAGGTATTGTCTCGGCCGTCGTTCCATACGCAAAAACACAAGATAAAAACTGGTGATCTGCGCTGGAAGTAGGCCAATCAATATTGGTAAAAGTATGATAAAATCAAATTCCGGAACATATTTCTGTATTAGTCCACGGCCCACCCAAACAATGCCCGCAATCAAAGAGGTGCTGACAAAGTAGAAAACCATAACACTCCCCGTTAAGGAGGCAACAGATTTCTTTTCTTTTGCTTCAATATAATTTCGCATAAAACCAGAAACCATCTGCATCTCGGCAACCACCAACAAGACCGCTGAAAAGGAGGTCGCCAAATCAAGTAATCCAAATTGAGCTGTCGTCAAAAAACGGGTATAAATCGGTGCTAAAAAAATACCCGTAAATTTGGATAAGGTCGCTGACAAGCCATAGATAAGGCCATCTTTCAACCACCAATACTTTTTCGCCATACTCAATTATCGCTTTGATTCTGTAAAATATTGTAACACCTGCGACCGCCAACCCTTGGCCAGGTAGAACAATAAAATGGCCCCTATCGAAAACAAAAAACCCGAGATTCCTGAAACAATTACAATCAACTTTCGATTAGGGCTTTTGCGCAAAAGGGGAACAACCGGCTTTTCCAGTATTTCAATCGAGAATGAACTGACCAGCATTGACTTCTCAATTTCAAAGGCAATCATATTCTGAATCTTTTCCTGAATTAGCGGATCCGTTGTATTGTTTAATTGATTAAGCAAATAAATCCTGTTTTGCTCGGCATCCGCTATAATATCGTTTTTCAATTTATCATTAAGTGCTGTCAAGTAATATTCTGTTATCTTTTTCGCCCATACAGGATCTGGATAATTGACGCCAAGCATAATCATATTGATTTTATCATCAACCGTAACCTGCAAATTATCCTTTCTTAGCATCTCTATCGCATCTCTCATTTTAGGAATATCATTGGTATCCGATGTCGACCATCGACCCTTTACGGAATCCCACCGATCAGCATATAAAATCGGCATTAAATTATTTCGGACAATGACCGATTCCGCCAACACTCGCCCCTTTGTAATAATTTCCATCTTATCCAGATTAGTATTACCAAGACCAAATTGAGAAGCAACCATTCCACCTAATCCGCCAAGCTGCGAAAGCATGGAAGCTGCACCATTACTTTTCTGTGGCTCCTTAGGTGCAATAATTGCCTCTGAATAATACACAGGCGTTGCGAATAACGCATAGACAAGTCCAATAAGGGTCACGACACCCGTTCCGATAGCAATCCACTTTCGATAATTCCAAAGAGGAATAACTATCTGGATTAGATCGATTTCTTTCGCTTCATTGTTTTCCATAAACACTCCCAAATAGAGTCATATTTCTTTCCCACACAACAGATGTATTTCCAAAGAGGCAAGGATGATTATCGCATCAGCATGCTTCTTATGGTTTTTCATATGGGCATTCCAAATGCCATCAATATCAATCCATGGAACAATTTGTCGCTTCTGCAAACCCTTTAAACACTCGCAAACTATCAACCGAATATCTTCTCGACAACGAATACCCTGATCGAAATCGATATAATTAACCCAAGGATCCTGAATCCATGGGATTCTTTTATGCAAAGCCCTTTGTAAGCTCAGCCTGAAACGGGCACAACGCGTTCGAAGCTTTCCCGCATTAAATGGAACACCAAAATTTGACTTAACCCCATATTGAAACAGGCCAGGAAAAGCCTTGCACACCATCTTTTTGTACAAATATTGGTGCTCAGTATTTGCAAGCCCCACATTAAATGAAAATTGCACCAAATCATTATCCTGGAAAAGAACCCCATACTCCAGACCTTGAGGCATAGTGTTCGAAACAACATATTTCATCTGCCTATTCGTCAAATCGAGAACATGTTCGTACATGATTTCCGGGGAAACCTGAGAATCATATTCGATTAGCGGAAAAAAGGCTTCATTTGAGACATTGGTTAAATTAATACTCGACACAAAATCATTCTCTTCAATAAAATTGTATTTGGCTTCCTCAAGCGATTTCCCTTTATTGACATGGTAGTGCCTACCAAACAATACATCAATGATAGCCCCGGACCATATCATACTGCCGGGAAATCGCTTTTCCACCTCAAGAATGGGGAATTGATGAAATATCAATGATTGATTATTTGTTCGTCTGGATAATTCTAACGCCTCTTCAATAGAAAAACGTTTTCTCGATAGATCCAAAGCCACATGCTCCACCCCTGCTTTGGAAGCAATGAAACGACCAATCTCATAATCCTGACTCCCAGGTGTTCCATAGGTAAATGCAGAAATATTACTTGCTTCTGTCAACTCCATTATCCCAGCCAACAACATGCGACTATCAATACCCCCACTCAACGGCACAACATGATGCCTTCCAGGAACAAAACTATGCCGAATTGCCTGTTTAAGCTTTTCAGCACCCATCGAAACTAATTCTTCTTCAGGACAGTTCTGATATTGACTTTCAAGATGAGCTGGAAAGCTCAATTGATAATGAGGATTCTGATAGCGAAGATAATATCCGAATTTTAAAAAGGAATTGAGATTAATATTGTCGAGCATAATATTTCAATTTCTTAAGAATGAGCAAAGAGACATCAATCTAAAGAAAAACTGCTTAAATGAAGCTGCTACTTGATACGCTGAAGCACGAAATAAACAATACGCTCTGCTTTCGAGTGTATTTGAGGAGCGATTAAAATCTCTTTTAAATAAAAATCACCCTTTGACCAAGTCGCAAATAAATACGGCATCAAATAAGACTGCGCACCAAATGGGTCAAGCGCAGAAGCGCCGCTTGCCTCATGACCATCGCTATGTTCAATAATACATAGTCCATCTGAAGTCAAACAACGCATCCAATTTCGGATACAATTCTCAGGATCAAAGCTATGATCAAAAGAATTGCTATAGATAAAATCAACCGCATCGAGCCATTCGGGTTTAACCTGATGGAAATCCCATTGGATGGTATTAGGAAATTCAGTCGCAGTATCTGAGATTTCGGTTCCGATAACATTGCAGCCGAGATACTTCCCGAACCATTCCTGTTCTTTGCCTCTTCTGGTACCATGACAAAGACCAAAACGCGGGATAAGTGTCTTTTTTATATAGTTTGACAAAAATTGAATATTTTCTTCAACTACCCACACCTGGTTTATTTTCCGCCGATTTCCTTCGGTCTGTATTTTTTTATATCGCTCATAATTAAAAGAACCGTCTTCCTTAAGATACTTATATAAAACAAAGGCAGAAGAATCTCCATGTTTCGAAGAAACCTCTTCTACTGGCACCCGGGCAGATGAACTCCTAACAATATCAAAACCGAATTTCTTAAAGACAGATGCAATGATTCTGCCAACCATACCAACTCCTTTTATTTGTTCTTTTTACTGAATACCAAAAACCATCCGTGTTTTCATTCCTAAAACAATCGATCCGCTTTCATCTATTGTCTCTATCCTCAGCGAAAGTACAAACCTTTCTGATTTCACGTCACTAATTCCTTTTCCTGCTCAAAAAACGCATTCAGGGCAAGATAAGCTGTTTTCTTCTTCCTATCAGGACTCAATTGGCACGCTCTTTTCCAAAAAAATACGCCGCTTTTAAAGGAAGCATACTTTTTAAAGGCACAATATCGATAGGGTAAGAACAATGACCACAGTCCAACACTCTTTCAGCATCCATCTTCTTTTATAACCATTTCAAGCACCCCTAACCCACTGTCCGCCTTTATCCGGCCCCACTCTTTTAATTTTACCCTTGGCTTGCAGGGTCTTCAATTTTCTCTGAATGGTCCGTTCAGATTTTCCCGATTTAACAGCAATATCCTTAGCGGTTATCATAGGATTTTTATTTTCCAGTCGCAGCAAAAATAAGGATATAATTCTTGATTTCGGATAAAAACGGCTTAACCGTCCGAAGCACCATTCTGGACACTGCTCGTGTCTTGCGTTTATCCAGAAAAATTCCGTAACTATTGCGAACCAAGTGGCGAAAACGGAGAATCTCATCCAACGCCAGAAAGGTTTCATCAGAAAGGATTTTCTTTCGCTCACCCGAAACAGCGGAATGCATCTCAAGCAGAAGATTTTTATGCCAGGCGTCGCCCCGAGGGATGCCACCTCCGGTTTCCTCAGCAATCGTTTTAAATATATTCTCAGCGGAATTGTAAAAATCGTGAATATACAGCGCCTCGGCACGCAATTCGTGACCGGATAATAGCGCGTGATTTTTCTTCAGAAGATCGCGTAAACCTTCCAGGTTTCTGGCTATTAATTCCTTTTCCTGCTCAAAAAACGCATTCAAAGCAAGATAGGTTGTTTTCTTCTTCCTATCGGGACTCAATCGGCACACTCCTTCCCAAAAAATACGCTGCTTTTAAAGGCAGCATGCTTTTTAAAGGTACGATATCAATAGCGTGGGAACAATGACCGCAGTCCAACACTCTTTCAGCATCCATCTTGTCTGACAGGGTGAATCCGGGGACAATAAGATCAATGTCGGAATTTTCATGAAAACGATCCCGTTTGAGCAAAGATCCGCCAATCCTGATTTCATCGGCCTTGAAACGCTTTCGCAGCACCTTTGCAGCACGAAATGCTGTTTTCCACGCCTGCTGATATTGGCTGTCCAGGCCATCATTAACAGTCTTCCATGCCGGAATACAGCCTGCTTTTATCATTTCAACCACGAATCACCCGACCTGCCTTCTTTTCCTCATGGCATTTAATCCGCATCCCAAAATTCTCACTATACATATATTAAATTCTCATCCTCGCTGATATAGGCAAACCGATCCCCCAAATAGGGTATCGGCGGCAAACCATGCCATCTCCTCACCAGATGATAGGCGGAAGAAGTGGGTAAATTACATACCTCCACAACAGAACGCCATTCCGGGCGGCGGATTTCATCAACCGTTTCGTTTCGTGGAAGTATTCCAAAATCCCATGCCGAACAGAGCCTGGCCAAAAAATCCATCCGATCCGTTAAACCGGTCATATCCCGGGGCAAATCCATATCCGGATACAAAGAAGCGTCAACCCATTTATCCATGAAGAAACTCCTTTAAAAACCAGCTTCGAAGAGAGGCGGCCTCCTGGCGTTCCTTCTCACTATCAATACGCTCCAACGGCCTTTGAAGTGCAATTCTTTCCAGATGCGTTTCTACGGCCAGTGTTGCCCGTTGCCGATCCGGGTTATTGCCGCAAAGCATCTGTCGTTTCACCCACCATTCCCAGCAAGCGGGGATATTGGTCAGATTGTTCTGACAGAGCGTAAAAACATCCCGGAAGTCCCTTGGCGCACCGCGTTCAACCAATGCGGTCATCTTCGATGCCACCAAATCCGGAAAATCGTCCAGACCGATACCGGGCCAGGGAGAAGTTCGCGTTGGTTCAAGTAGAGCAGATCTGGCTGCGATCTGAAAAGAAAAAACCTTGTTATTTCCGACTTTTAATTCCACACTGACGACATCCCCCCAGGAACGAATAACCGTTTCTCCGTATTCCGATAATACCTTTGAGATAACTTCAGCAACTTCTTTTTTCTCTTTTTCAGTGATATTGTCGTGCCACCATGCATCAACATCATGCGTAGAACGATATTCATGATAATGAGCCAGTCCAAACGCTCCACCAAGAGAAAGGGTTTTCCCAAGCCCACTGGTGGACAACGCCTCCAGACAGGACTCAGCGTATACTGAAATATCTTTGGGCTTATGAGCTTCCATCATTTCAAACCCCAATAACCCACTGTCCGCCTTTATCCGGCCCCACTCTTTTAATTTTACCCTTGGCTTGCAGGGTCTTCAATTTTCTCTGAATGGTCCGTTCAGATTTTCCCGATTTAACAGCAATATCCTTAGCGGAAATCATAGGGTTTTTAGTTAGCATGATCAAAATATCTGAATCATTTTCTACGACATTTTCTACGACATTTTCTACGACATTTTCTACGACATTTTTATTCGAAAACTCAACCCTTACAACACCATGCTCTTCTGAAAAAAGAGGTTCCGGTATATGCGCAGCTTTACATTCGCGGATGATTTTTAAAGTGCCGCGGCCCCAGCTTTCAATAAACCCGGTCTTATAGAAAATGTCTGCTAACAATGGATTTCTGGGCTTGGATAAATGCTCTCGCTTCAAATCGTCAATGGATACTTCCGGAGGAAATTTCCCCTCGTTTACAATGCTGAGTTTATCCTGGTAGACTTTTATTTGAATGGCCGATGTGGAATTGTAATCCCGGTGTATCAAGGCATTAAAAACAGCTTCCCGCAAAGCTTCAAAAGGGTATTCCAATTGCTCTCGGCGATGGGTCCCCTCATAGGTAATGGGACTGAGTAGATATTTTGTCTTGAGTATGGCCAAGGAACTTTCGGCTTGTTGAAAAAGGTTGCCACCGATGATGTCGGAAGACACAATATCTGACTCATTGATGAACCGCCCTATTTTTACAATAGCCTGAGGAAAATGCCGTTGAGGATTCCGATCGAAAAGCAATATGGCGGCCCGAGTGGGCGACTTGGCCATAACCAACAAATTCAATTTTTCAAGCAAAACCAAAGCATTTTTCTCATCTTTTGCATAAGGCAATCGATCTACGGAGAGTCGTTTAAAGAGTTCAATAGCAACATCATCCGGATCAAATACTTTTGAGGAATCCGCTGCCAAGGCATCCCAGGTTAATCCACTCCTTCGCAACAGGAAATCACCCAACTCTCTGCCCGCCAGTTCAAGCACAACACTGCCACTTCTTGAGAAATATCGCCCGTTATATGAAATAGGAACAGAAGAAGCTGGAATACTTATTTTAACGACAGTCGTGCCATTTAAGGATTCCTGTGAAACAACGGGAAAGATACCCGTCTTTTGATTGATAATATTAGGTAATATTTCAAGCAACCGTTTCGGATTCTCAACTCCAACGGGTACACCCTTATCATTGATTCCAATATATATAATCCCGCCTCCGGTATTGGCAAAAGCGCATACATT
>Ga0156536_1107_pt2 | contig 21687 bp, 20 predicted proteins | sample RifOxyB2_FD_111931 | JGI IMG/M metagenome (GOLD analysis project Ga0156536, IMG submission 111931) | Elusimicrobia bacterium RIFOXYB2_FULL_49_7 | reverse complement strand
AGGGAATAGGCCCTATTACGGATCTTGGCTCCATTTTAGAGCCCACAACCGAGCTTTCCAAAAAGACCATCCACGGCTTGCATTGTCCAAACCTGGTCTGCCATTCAAACAACAAGCTGTATTATTGGATTGGCGGCCATGGTGGCGGGGTTAAGAAAGACCAGTCCACTCTGGTATCCATGGACCTCAAGACGCACAAAAAGGAAATCGTCAAGGAATTCTCCTGGGATGAAATAGCGGAAGTCACGGGTTGTCAGATTATGGATGAAAAGGGGAATATCTATTTTGCCGCCCGCCGCCATGTGGAAGGAAACGGAGCCGGGGAGTCCGGTTCTTCGGTGGCCCGTTTTGTGGTTTTCAATCCGGAAAAGGAAATCAATCCATGAAACGCTTATCCATAACTATAACTTTATTGACTTTTTTTATTTTCATTCCTTTATCTGTTGATGCTGCCGAGAAGATTGAAATTTATCTAAAAAGTAATAATGCGGCGGAATATGTGGTGGATCTTGCCCATCCGGAAAAGGGAAAGGTCAAACTGCCGCTTGGATCAGCAGATATTCGGGCTGTGGCGCAGGCCGGCCATTTTGTTATTGGCGTAACTCGGCCGGAATATCCGAACCGTTCACCTCTTATTTTCCGTTTTGATCTTACCAAAGAAGTCATAACAGATTTTCAGACTTTTTCGGCTGTTCAGGAAAAAGAAACCGTTCCTGCTTATGCTCTGGCCGCCGTGGGGGACAGTACTGTGTATGCCGGCACTTTTGGCTCGGAAGGAACCACCGGAAACCTCTTGAAAATCCATTCTGCCGGGAAATCGCTTAAAGTTGAAAAAATGGGACAAGTGGCGGATAAACAGGGGATTTTCACTTTGCTGCCCGCCTTGACCGGGGACAAGCTCTACGGAATCCTTTTTCCTTCCAACGCTTTTTTTGTTTATGATATCAAGTCGCGGCAAGCTGTCCTGTTTCATGAAACCGAGCCGGATACGACGGAAGCCCCACAGATAGAGGGTTTACACCAGAATAAAGAAGCCCATCTTTGCAAAGCGCTCGGCTGTGATAAAACAGGCAAGATATATGGTACCGCGGGATTCGGTCGGCTTTTCTGCTATGATCCGCAGGCTAATAAAATTGAAAAACTGGCTGTCAGCCTGCCGTATGTCCAGTATCATATCATGACCAACCGGGTGGAATCCTGGGCCCTTTCCGATGACGGTAAGTTATATGGCGGGACGTCGGTAGACGGTTTTCTCTTTTCCTTTGATCCGACGACCAAACGCCTTGTGAACCTGGGAAAACCGATTATGGCGGGTAATATCAAAAGCTTGGTGTTTCAGGGGAACAAAATCCACGGTTTGGCGGGTGCCGGCAATGAGTACACGCACTATTTTACCTATGATCCTGTTCAGGGCGGCTTTGAAGATCTCGGCTTGCTCCGGTTTAATAATCCGCTCATCGGTGCGCGTCAAATGACCTACACCGCCTGCCAGATTCTTCCGTTAAAGGACGGTCGATTCCTCTTTGCAGAGGATGATTTATTGCCCTCCCTGATTTTCTACCGGCCGTAGTTTTCAAGAGCGTATCCGTAGCCCGAGCGCGTCAAGCGGGTGAGAATGCATTCTTTAACCCGGTTCCACTTCCTTGCCAATGGGATAGGAACCCATCACCTTGAAATAATTCGAGATTTCCTGAAGGTGGGTCAGGGTCTTTTGAATCACGGGATCGTTGTATCGGCCTTCGAAATCAAGATAGAACATATACTTCCACGGCGAGCCCGGGATGGGACGTGATTCGATCTTATACAGATTGATGTCCCGGATGGCGAAGATGGAAAGGCTTTTGTAGAGGGCGCCGGGAACGTTTTTCAGGGCAAAGACGATGGAGGTCTTACAAGGCCCTTTGACCGGCACTTTCTTTTTAGTCATTACAAAAAAACGGGTGAAATTTTTAACATTGTCTTCTATGCGTGATTTCAGAATGGTCATGTGGTGATCTTCGGCGACCTGTTGGGAGGCAATAGCGGCGGCATCGCAAAATCCATTTTCTTTGATATGAAGCACAGAACCTGCGGTATCCCGGTAGGAGAAGGATTTTACGCCTTTCAGTTTTTTTAAGAAACGTTGACACTGAGCCAGGGCCACAGGATGTGAGAAAACCCGCCGTAAATCGCTGAGTTTTGTGCCGGGGTTGGCAATAAGGCAATGGCTGATTCGCAGCTTTAATTCACCGCAAATCCAGACATCATGATTCAACAGCAGATCGTAGTTTTGATGAATACTGCCGGAGAGCGAGTTTTCAATGGGGACAATGCCATATCGACAACGGCCGTTTGCCACACATTGAAAGATTTCTTCAAAACCGCGGCAGGAGTGAGTTCTTGTTCTCCCGGCAAAAAACTTGACCGCCGCCAATTCACTGAAGGTTCCCCGTTCTCCCAGAAATGCGATCTTATTCATTGGTTCCTCCTGCTTATTCCGTATAGAGCCGTCGGGCCAAGACAAACCGATCTTTATAATAGGGATCTTCCAGCGGAGTGACGGTCACTCCTTCACTGGTACTGGCATGAGCAAAACGCCCGTCCCCGATATAAATGCCTACATGATTAATCTTGAATGACCGGATTTTAAAAAAGAGGATATCTCCGGGTGCCAGCTCTCCTTTGCGAACCGACCGGCCGTATTCCGCCTGCTCACGGGAATTGCGCGGCAGTTGTACGCGGTTGCATTCCCAGAAGATTTTTTTAACAAATCCGGAGCAGTCAATTCCCTTTTCCGACAAGCCGCCGAAGAGATAGGGGGTTCCTTTCCAGCGTTGTACTGCTTGGGCCAAACAGGCGTTGTTCATAGGAAGCCATTGATCGGCCGGGGGCGCCTTTTTTTGCGCTGTCGCATGAACCGGCAGACGGCCGTTGTCGCGTGTAAAGCGAACGGATGGGGAACAGGCGGACAACAGGAGCACTAAAAAGAGGGATAACTGGCATCGGATCAGCGATGGTGACATGGGTAAAAAGATACATATCGACCGGATAAAACCAAAAGGAAAGAATCTTGGAAAAAGGGCCGAACAAATGGTCGACCTGCGTAACAAAGGCCATCTGAAATAGGGCGACCTCTGCATGGGTCTCTAATCCGAAACCGTGTCTAAAAAGATTAGAAAACAAACGGATAAAAACATATATTAAGGATAATAAACCTATCTATTTAAACCTAATGTATTATTGATATTGATCAAACATTGAAATTCTTGCTGTTGGTTTTAAAAAAGGGGATAAAACGGATGACACGAATCACCCTATTGTTTTTACTGGCCGGAATCGGAGTGATGATTCAGGCCCAGTCTAACCTGAGTCAGGACATGACTTATTGGCGCGGAGAATCGGAACTCGAACCCGGCACCTTTTTATGTGAGACACCCGCAGCTACCGGGGTCACGGTCGTATGCGACCGCTGGCCCGACGGGTCGGATCTGCGTCAATTCGGTTCGGATGCCATCCGGTTATGCGACGCCCAAAATCCCATGGACAGTCTGATTGCGGTTTGGCGCTGGGTGAGGCGGTGGACCATGTACACGGACGGCAATCCGCCCAACGAACGCCGCACGAAAAACGTTTGGTCACAAACCTACGGCGGTATGGTGCAGGAACCTATCAAGGTACTGAATGTGTATGGTACTCAGGATTGCGACGGTTTGACCCGCGCGGTGGAGGCGGTTTGGCGCTCCCTGGGTTTCCGGGCTGAAAAGTATGTGCGGGTGGAACACACCATGGCACATTGTTATTATCGGGACACGGATGGTATCGAACGATGGCATGCGTTTGACGTGTCGGAAGGCGGATATCGTCTGAACAACACACGTGAACGGCTGCTCGGTGCGAATGGTTTAGGGTGTGAGACCTATTATGCGGGTTGGGTGCCGGGCCAATGGGTCCACTGCGATCATGTCGCTTTTCCGCGCCATCGTACCGAGCTTTCCTTCCGAAAGGGCGAAAAACTGGAGCGACTCTGGGGAAACCTCGGCAAGCCTTATCAATCGAATATTCGATACAGTTTTCAAACCGTACCGATTTATGAGCGCGGGCCCTATGGAACCGGCACCTACCGAGTGGATTATGGCAATGGTACCTGGACCTATGCCCCCGACTTATCTGATCCCTCCTGGACCGAAGGATTGGCCGAAGCGCCGGTACAAATGGCCTCCGGTTTGCTTCGCCCTGCAATGACGGGACAAGCCGGTTCTGCGGTTTGGCATTTCCGCACTCCCTATATCGTTTCGAATGCGGAGGTCAAACTCTATTACACTCGCGTCAATGCGGGTGATTCGATTCGTCTCTTGCTGTCGGTGGATGATGGCGTCTCCTATCAGCCGCTTTGGACCTGCAGCACGCTCGGGGTGGATCAGGCTGACAGCATGCGTATTTGTTCGACCTATACCGTGACCTCATCCAGTCTGCCGCCGGTCGGATTCAATTCCCCTTTCGGGTTGTATGCCTATCGGTTGAAACTGGAACTTCTGGCCGCGGATCAGGCTTCTGATTGTGAAGTCACAGGTATTGAATTCCGGACCCTTGTCCAGCAAAACCTTTTTTCTTTGCCGCAGCTTCAACCGGGTCTGAATCATATCACGGTTAAAGGGACTCTGGCTGCGGGAACCGCTCTAAAAGTGACCTATGTTTGGGATGATCCCGAAGGCGATGGCCGTCGCAATATCACGGTCGTGGAAAATACCCCGTATACTTACGACATTGCCGCTGCAGGAGATGCCTGGGATAGTGTGGTATGCCAATCCATCAGTGTGGAAGCCATTGCGGCCACGGGTGAGGGCAACCATACTCTGGAGAAGGAATCACCGGCCACCGTCGGGACGATGCCTGAGATGATGCCGGCTTCCGGAACGCGGAAACGCTGGCAGGAAGCGTCCACCCGGCCGTCCATTCAACCGACGGAGACGGTGTTGGCCAATCTCCGGGCCCTTGGTCCCCGCGGACTGGCCCTGGATTACCTGTTGGAAAGGCCGGATACCGCTACTTTTGCCGTTGTGGAATCGCTTGTTTATGTTGAATCCCGCAGCCCGCAGAAAGAAAAAGCGGTCATTGTTCTTTATCTGACCGATCCGGAACGTGCCCGTCCGATTTTGCTCAACCTGATAACAACCAGGAGTGCCTCTCTTTGGGTGTCGGACGCTCACTGGCTCAATACCGGTTTGGTTATTGCTCATCAGGCCGAACAGCAGGGGTGGAGTGAGTTTTCAGGCCCCATTGCAGCCATGGCCCGGAGCGTATCAGCCTATGATCAACTGCGTTGGGCCTTTTTCCGGATTTTGTGCAATATCGGCAATGCGGACATCATCGGCCATGTTCGGCTTTTTGCTTCAGCTTCTGATTGGGATGTCCGCGCATTGGCCCTTTGTGCTTTGGCCCGGGCTGGAGACACCGCCCAAACGACGGCCATTCGAAATTTCTTTGATGCCTCCATGGCCACCCCCCAGTTCAAGGTAGGTGTCATGCGTTCGATGATTGGGATGGGCTGGTTGAAGGATGAGACAAAAATCACGGAAATTTTGGCCAATCTCAGTGATGGTAATGATGAAAATATCCGTGCCGGTGCAGCAGAGGCGCTGGGCCATATGATGAACACGGCTCATATTCCGGCACTTGAAGCGGCCATTGTCGTGGAACCTTTCGAGTGGGTCCGTACTGCCATGCAGGTCGCCATCGATGAAATCAACGGCATCGGAGCGGAAAAGAAGATGACCGGAAGCATTGTCCCCACGGAATTGACACTATTCCAGAACGTACCCAATCCGTTCAATCCGGCTACAACCATCCGTTTCTTTCTGCCGGTTTCCGGCAGAGTTACAATGACTCTTTGCACCATTTCCGGAAAGCGGGTGGCCCGACTGTTGGATGAGGAACGAAAAAGCGGTTCTCATGAGGTCTTGTTTGCCGGCAGCAGCTTACCCAGCGGCATTTATATCTGCCAACTGAAAGCAGGCCGACTGTCGCGTAACATCAAGCTTGTGTTGGCAAAATAAAAAGGATGGAATTTTATTTAACAAAGGAGATGATCATGATAAAGTGCCTGATCTTGTCCGCCTGTCTGGCCGTTGCCGCCTTTCCTCAAGCCTATGATGATCCTTCCCGTGTGTTGGTGATTTACCGGACCAATCAATCTGATGCGGATGGTAACGGCCAGTCTGATTCCAAGGATTTGGCCGAATATTATCAAGCCAAACGAGGTATCCCTGCCGCCAATCTGCTCGGGGTGTCCACCCCGGCCGAAGAGATGTATCATCCGGCATCCACGCTGAATAATTTCTACGCCAATTTTGTCACCCCGCTCCGGAACAAACTGACCGAACTCGGAGAAACGGAGATTAATTTCATTGTGCTGTGCAAGGGCATTCCCTACCGTATGGCGTCCAAATCTTCCGGAAGCGCTGTTTATCCGGTGGGTCAGCAAATCGCGGCCATTTGGGCCATTGGAAACGACTCGGCGTCTTCCACCATCGGTTCCGTCGGCTCTAACCCCATGTATGAAAGTTCCCCGGGTGTGGGTTCAGATAAGGGAGCTTTTAATCATGATACCTATAAGATTTATAATGGGACGAATATGTATCTGGTCACTCATCTGAACGGCAGCAGTTTTCAAAATTCGAAAGAACTGGTCGATAGGGCGCTCTATGCGGAAAAATACCTGTATCCGGACAGCAGCGGCACCCTGGGTTATTACAGTCCTGTGGGATATGTCGATACCCGTTATGGTTATTACAATCCGGATTCTCTGTTGGCTCATTATCCCGTCGGATATGGTTCTTATGGAACTGCGGACAAAGATATGAGCATGGGCAAGCGGTATATCGAACAGGCAGGTTTTAAATGCCGTTGGGAATATTCGGGAAGTGAAATTGGTGAAAGTGCGGCTCTGTTTCAGGACGGAGCGACCAGTGCCTTGACTGCGCCCAATGCCATTTTCTACGGGGGTTGGTATAATTTCATGCAATATCGTACCAATACCTGGACATGGATGCCCGGTGCTTTGGCATGCGATTTAAACTCCAATTCCTTTTCCAGTACCTATAGCGTTTATTCTTTCGGCAGCATGGCCATGGTCGAAGGAGCGACTGCGGTTTCGGGTGTCATTGATGAACCTTATCTGAACGGTCATACGCAACCTGAAAAGTTCCTTTACTATATTATGCAGGGGGCGAATTATGCTGAAATAGCCTACCATTCGGATCCTCGTTTAGGCTGGAAAACCTGGAACGTCGGAGATCCCCTTTACCGTCCTCTGGCGGTCGATAAAACACCCGTGGTGGATGATGTTCCTCCGCCGGCACCCGCGATTGCAGAAGCTGTGCCGGGCGACGATTTTTCCACACGGAACTTCATCATTTCCATTAACACAAACGGTCTTGATCCTGATTTGGTTCTGGTCAAACTGGAATACGGGGAAACCGATGCCTATGGTACCACCGTGGATTACAGTCGTTTTTACCGGATGAAACATACCATTGCTTTGACCGGCTTGACAACGGATATGACTTATCATTATCGGGTGACGCTAAAAGATCCCATGGGCAATGAGACTGCCACGGAAGATTTGATGTTCACGACCTCGCCGGTATCGGGCGAGTCCGGAGTTGAGTCATTGGCGGCTGTTTCCCTGTCGGTCTTTCCCAATCCTTTTAACCCTTCAACGACGATCCGTTTTTATCTGCCGATATCCGGCAAGGTGACTCTGGATGTTTGTGCGGTTTCCGGTAAACGAGTGGCCAGATTGTTGGATGAAGAGCGGAAGAGCGGGGTTTATGAAGTGTCTTTTGCAGCCGGCGCGAATCTCCCGAGCGGCATTTATATCTGCCATCTCAAAACCGGCCGGCTGTCGCGCAGCGTTAAACTGATGTTGACCCGATAAATCAGCAATGGCCGAAAAGGTACTTATTGTCAAGGCGGCCGTTATAACGGCCGCCTTGCTTATTTTGTCCATATCCGCTGCTGTGCCGAACACGGCTTATTGGCGGGGTGGGGAAGAGCTCGAACCCGGGCCTTTCCTTTGTCTGGCCCCTGCTGCGACCGGCGTGACGGTGGTATGCGACCGTTGGCCGGACGGTTCCGATTTGCGGCAGTTCGGTCTGGATGCCATCCGTTTAAGCAATGCCCAGAGCGAAACCGACAAAGCCATTGCCGTCTGGCGCTGGATCCGGCGGTGGACGATGTACACAAACGAAACCATTCCAACCGAGAAGCGAACACAAGATGCTTGGTCTTTGGCGAATAACGGTTATATTCAGGACCCCATCAAGGTCATGAATGTGTACGGTGCACACTGGTGCGACGGGTTAGCTCGTATCATGGAAGGGGTTTGGCGTGCACTGGGTTACCGTGCCGAAAAAGTCTATCGATCCGGCCATACCATGGTTCATTGTCGTTATACGGATACCGATAGTGTGGCGCGCTGGCATCTTTTTGATGTTTCAGAAGGGCGCTTTAAATTCGACCGGACCCGAACCCGTATTCTTGGTGCGGATGGTTTAGGCTGCGAAGTCAATCATTGGTCCCCTGTCTGGATTCATTGCGACCACCTTCCTTATCCACGTCACCGGATGGAGCTGGCTTTGCGCACCGGAGAAAAACTGGAACGGCTCTGGAGAAACCTTGGCAAGCCCTATGAAAACAATATTCATTATACGCATCAGACCGTTCCGGTTTCCGAGCGGGGACCTTATGGACGCGGTGACTGCCGGGTGGATTATGGCAACGGACAATGGACTTATTCTCCGGATTTAAGCCGTGAAGATTGGCAAGAGGGGCTGGCCGAACCTCCTTGTCATATTGCGTCAAAGGGATTGATGTCTGATACGGTTGGAAGATGGGCTGAGGTGGCGTGGCACTTCCGAACGCCCTATATCATTTCGAATGCAGCCGTGATTGTCAAGTATACTCGCCGTCAAGCAGCCGATTCCCTCAGACTGCTTTTGTCTACAGATGGCGGTAACACTTATAAACCGTTATGGACTGCCTCTAAAAAAGGGGACGACCGGTCTGATACGCTTGCGATCTGTCCTGTCTATCCGGTTCCCGGAAATATGCCGCCTGCGTTCAAAAGCCCTTTCGGACTCTATGCCTACCGGTTGAAACTAAAACTGAAAGTTGCACAGCATCTTTCGGACTGCGAAGTCAAAGCCTTCCGTTTTTCCACCACCGTTCAGTTGAACCTTTTTTCTTTGCCTCAGTTGCAGCCGGGTTTGAATACCATCACGGTGCAAGGAGAATTGGCCCCGGGAAAGGCGCTTCAAATCACCTATGTCTGGGATGATTCGATGGGTAAGGAACGGCGAAATGTGACTCGGGTCGAAAAAACGCCCTATACCTATACCATTGCCGTGGCCGGAAAGCAGTGGAACGACGCTCGTTGTCGATCCCTTTCCGTGGAAGGGGTGGCGGCCAATGGTCGCGGCAATCGGGCGATCTCAAAGGAATACCCTCGGATGTTGGGTTCCATGCTCCCCTTAACACGCGCGGAAACCACGCGTGACCGGTGGATGGAAAAAGCGCTTTCTCCGGAAAGAACAACGGATGTCCTGCTGGCTGATCTGCGCGATTCAGCCCGTACTCTTCAAGCCCTGGAATATCTTATCGATCGTTCCGATAGCGGGACCTTTGCTGTGGTGGAATCCTTGTGTTGTGCGGATATACGCTCTCCGGTCAAAGAAAAGGGTGTTATTGCCCTCTATTTGATGAGTCCGGAAAAAGCGCGTGCCGTTCTTCAACGATTGGTTTCCCAAGCAGAAGGCGTGTGTTTTGCCGCGACCTCTCAGTGGCTCAAGACCACGGTTATCATCGGCCACCAGGCGGTCCAACAAGGATGGAAAGGTTTTTCAAAAGGGTTGACCGCAGCCTGTCTCAGCGATAGCGCGGATCAAGGACAGCGATGGGCGCTTTTACGACTTCTGGCACAGGTGGGAGATGTCTCGGCTGCCCCGGCAGCACGCCGTTTTATAACGGATCCGGATTGGGATACCCGAATTCTGGCTGCCGGGGCTGCCGGCTCAACCGGGGATACCTCCTTGCTTCCTTTGCTTTGCACCTTTTACCGGGCAGCCGTGGATTCAGGCTTCAAATTGGGCCAGATTGCAGCCCTTCACTCCCTGGGACGGTTTAGGGATGAATCATCCCGCCCTCTTTTTGAAATTGCGCTGACGTCTTCGGATGAGAATCTGCGGGCAGCCGGAGCGGAGGCCTTGGTGCGTTTTCAGGATAATGTATCTCAAAGCCTTTTGAACAAGGCCCTATTATCCGAACCATTCCAATGGGTACGTGATAGGATCGAAAAGGGCCGGTAAATAACCCATTTGTTCGGCATTTCAAACCTGACAACGGTTTGTTGATATATTTATATTTTACCATAGTCGTCCCATTCCATCTATATCGGAGTATCAAATGGTAAAAATCAATAATATCAGTATCCGGAAACTGCTTATCGGCTATTCTCTCTTACTGATCATTGTACCGATCATGATTCTTACTATTATCAGTTACATTGTCATTCGGCAAGATACCTTGCATACAACATCAGAAATGTTAAAACAATATGCCGCGAGTTGCTATGTGACCACGACCAGCATGTATGAAGCTGCCATGAGCAAGGTCAAAAAAGATCTGAATGTGGCCCACACAAACATTATTATCGGTTTACGAACCGGCCGAAAAATCGTTTTGGATGAGCGAACCCCTGTAAAAGTTCAGGCAGTCAACCAGATGACTAAAGAAGTAACTCAAATAACTATCCCTACAATGCGGGTCAATGGCGACCCGATGGATAAAGAGTTTGCGATGGTTGATAGAACAAAAGAGGTGACCGGATCCCATGTGACGATCTTTCAACTTATCCCCCAAGGCATGCTCCGGATCATTACCACGGTAAAGGATGAAAAAGGGGTGCGGGCCACCGGAACGTATATTCCGAAAAGTTCGCCGGTTTGTCAATCTATTCTGGAAGGAAAACCCTATTTTGGGCGTGCTTTTGTAGTCAATAAATTATATATAACAGCCTATGAGCCTGTCCGCGATGAGAACGGCCGCATTGTGGGGGCCGTGTTTGTGGGCATGGACGAAAAAATCCATCAGGAAATGGTTAGAAAGCAATTTGCCCAGCAGGTGGTTGGGAAAAGCGGTTATATCTTCATCCTGGATACCGCGGGTAATTACATTCTCTCCGCCCAAAATAAGCGTGATGGAGAGAATATTTGGAATACACAGGATGCCAATGGCAGCTTTTTTATTCAGAATATGGTTCATAAAGCTCTTTCTCTTAACCCCGGTGAAACGGCTTTGTTGAGCTATCCCTGGAAGAATCCCGGCGAAACAACGGCCAAAGAAAAGATGAGTGGTTTTTGTTATTTTAAGGAGTGGGACTGGATTGTCGGAGCCGGTGCGCCTTTTGATGAGTTTCTGGAGGGACTTCGGAAATTTACTTTCATCACGGTAGGTGTCTGCCTCATTGCTATTTTGCTCGGTATTTTCTTTTCGATCTATTCCGCCCGTTCCATGACCCGGCCCATTGAAAAGCTGGATGGAATTGCACGAAATCTTGCAATCGGGAATTTGGTGCTCGATGAAAATGATCGGGATTTGCAGGCCTTGCTTGAGTCGAAGAACGAGATCGGCAAGCTGGGCCATTCCATCAAAGAAATGCAAAACAGTCTCGTCAAGCTGGTATCCGGGATCGTTGCCGGGGCGGGGTCGGTTTCCATCTCCTCCAATAAACTGACCGGAACCTCGGGGGTGTTGTTACTGAGCGCGGAAAAGATGACGACCCAGTCCAATACCGTGGCCGGCGCCACGGAACAAGCGACCGCGAATGTCGGCAATATTTCCGGCGCTGCCACCCAGATGTCCGATGCGGTTGGGACCGTCGCCTCTTCGATTCAGGAGATGAACCTGTCCCTCACGGAAGTGGCGCGCCAATGCCAGAAGGAAAAGCAGATTGCCGGGGCAGCCAATAATGAAGCACAGCAGACCCGCCAGATTATGAACCGTCTGTCCACGTCTGCCGCGGAAATCGGCAAAATCCTGGATGTGATTACCAGTATTGCTTCACAGACCAATCTGCTGGCACTTAATGCAACCATTGAAGCGGCTCGTGCCGGTGCTGCAGGCAAGGGATTTGCTGTGGTGGCAGGAGAGGTGAAGGAGCTGGCCCAGCAAACCGCTCAGGCCACCCAGAAGATATCCGAACAAATAACCGAGATGCGCTCCAATACAGAAGGCGCGTCCAAAGCCATCGCATCCATCACCCAAGTTATCGAAGAGGTGGATGCCATTTCCCAGACGATTGCCGCAGCGGTGGAGGAACAAAGCACGACCATTCGGGAGATCGCCGGCAATGTGGGCAATGCTTCCCGGTCCGCGGAGGATATTGCACAGAATGTAAAGGAATCGGCTCGCGGCCTCACGGAAGTTTCTTCCGGTATCCAACGTGTCCACCAGGCGGTCGAAGACACGGCCGGCAGCGTTAAGGAGGTGCAGGAGAGTACCCGAGACCTTTCCCGGTTGGCCGTTGAATTGGAACAGATGGTCAAACGATTCAAGGTCTGATTCGCACCCCGCTCGGGGAATAGCCATGAAGGAAATCATTTTAATCGCCAAAGCGCTGTCTGATGAGAACCGGATCAAGGCGCTGGTTTTGCTTTATAATCGGGAGCTCTGTGTCTGTAAGATAGTGGAATTTCTGAAATTAGCACCCTCTACATAGATTGGCAAACAATTCGGCGTCACCGGCTGTTTTGGATATTCTGGGTTGGTTGAAAAAACACCTATCAAGCAAAAGGGGGAAAGTATGAGTGAGCAAGAATCCATTGGCAAGCCTTCTTTTGAACCATGCTGCGGCCCGGATTGCGGATGTGGCGTAAAACCCAGGGCGTCAAATGGAAAGAAAGTCCTGTTGATTGTCGTCAGTTTGGCGGTAGGCGGCATATTAGTTTTTAAGTTCCTCTTTCAAGCGCCGCTTTCGCCGGTTGCGGCCAATGCGGCTTTTATGGCTTCACAAAAACAATCCGCAGGACAGGTCGGTTCAGCAGCAGATACGGCCCGTTTTACCGTGGACTCGCTTGCCTCTCTGGGAGAGTTGAATCAAAAGGCCCTGAACCGGGATGCGGTGATGGTATGGGTGCCCTCCAAAATCGGCGAGTCGATCCCGGCTGCTGACGCGGCCGCCCTGCAGTCGGCCTGGAAGGCCATACGGGAAAAGGGAACCCGTCTTTCCGTTTATCAGCTTCAAGCGAATTCGGCGGATCATCAGAACATGATTGGTCAGATGGTTTTGCCTGTCGTGCTGGTGATGAGCAAGGGAAAAGGGATGGGCAAAGTGACCGGTGAGATAACGGTTGATAAGGTGTTGCAGGCCTATGTCGCCTCCAGCGGCTCAGGGGGCTGCTGTCCTTCGAGCGGATGCGGCCCTTCCGGGGCGGCAGGTAGTGCTTGTCCTCCGCAGAAATATTAAAAAAATCAAATTAATCTACGGATTAAAGTTCCGGTCATAATTGTCCTGGTGAAAGTGGCGCTACTTTATATGTCCACGGGTCTGATTATCGCTTTCTTGTCAGGATTGATCATCGGCAGGCTTCGTATGGAGCGCCATGTGGAAAAATGGGTTCCTGATCATGGACTCCCTATTTCTCGATTTGGGCGTGGCGTTCGGTTTAGGGGTGACCACTTCCATCAGCCCCTGTCCTCTGGCAACGAATATTGCGGCTATTTCCTATGTGGGCCGGCGGACAGGAAATACGCGCGGTATTCTGGTTGCAGGGTTACTGTACACGTTGGGTCGAATGCTTACCTATTTGGTTGTTGGGTTTGTATATGACACTGGTTCATACTGTAAAGCTGTTTTAAATAAAGGCATGATTTTTCTCATTGTAATATAATCGAACATAGTAATGAAATTGATCATAATGTTCGATTATAGTTGAAGATGAATAGTTCGACCTGAATTCATTTTATTTCAGGATAGTTTTCAAGTATATTATGGTCTAATTTCCCATGCAAGAATAAGATTCGTTATTAAATAAAAGGAGAAAAATTTATGCGAACAGTCTCAAGATTGCTCATTGTTTTCTTAATACTTGTTTTTTGCTCCTGTTCGACCAAGCTTATCAAAGTGGAAGGGGACCCCGCATTTGCAGCACAGTTGAAAAAAGCTGCTTTAATTGAGTTTATTGTTGCCCCGCCGGATGTTCCTTTATTTCCACTGATAGATGCCGGTATGTATAAGGGTTCCATGATGAAGATCGGCGTTCGAATTGTTCAGGTTAATAAGGATAAATCCGAAGATTTCTCCATTCTGCTTGGCAATAAACTAAAAGCCGTCTCAGGCCAGGATGTGTTATTCGGGAACGATCTTTACGATTCTCCTTCTTTTTTGGCTTTGCCTGAGAAGGGGGTTACATTATTTAACAATAACATCAAACATTCCGAATTTACTGAGATTTCCATACCCAAGTCCGGAAAAAACTTCTTTGATTTCTCTAAAACAAGTAATGCGCTATCTGTTATTGAAAAAACAGAGGCCGCGACCAAAGAAAATATTGCTAAAATCTGTAATGCCCTTGAAACAGATGGTGCTATTGTGTCAGTCGTCTCTGTGCCCACATTATCGGTCGGCATGTTCGGCATCACCGGACGGCGTCTGATGATGGCTCGGGTCTATTATTTTAACAAGGAAGGCAATCTTATTTTAAAAGGAATTGCGAATGCCGAAAGCTCGGAAGGATCACCGGATAATTTGACGAACTATATAAGTGTTCTTGATAACTTCGGTCCCTATATGGATGAACTGTTGCAACAAATTTACCATCCAATGGTTAGTCAGAAATAAAAGGAAGAATATGAAAATCGTCCAATCTTATCTTTTGTGCTTTTGCCTCTTTGTCCTGAGTATGCCTGTCATATCTCAAGAACTCTCAACAGGGGTTCGCACTGATACGCTTTCACAGGTCGGATCGGAGATTATTTTCAATATAGCCATTGGTTTTCTGACCGGTGGAGATCAGCATGAGACAGGATTATCTCCAGCACCCGATAATTTATCGAAAACACTGGTTGGGTTATCCTATCAATACTATTGGAACCAATTCGGCGTGGAATTTGATTATGATTTTTATGGTGGGACCTCTTCTCAAAAGCAAGGATATAAACCGCTGATGTTATATAATGAGATGGTATTGCGATTAGGCATCAATGCCGCTCCTGTGGTCAGAGCAACTCCATTCTTATTGTGGCGGATTGTTTTTGGCGCAGGCCTTTGCTATGATTTTTTCAAGATGGATGATGAATACAAGGATTTATTTCCCGCCAATACTCCCTTTTATTCCGGATGGGCGACGGGACTTGGCTTTTACGGAAAAGGAATGGCCGAATGGGTTTTTTCGGGTCGGTTTATGTTCGGGATGGGTCTTCAATATGAATCTGTTAATCCGAAGTTTGAAGATGCGCCGGAAGGAGCCAGCGGAACCTCATTTTTGATTCCAATGAGAATCGGTTATAAGTTTTAATCGGCCGGTCTTTCGTCCAGGTGCTGTTTTTTCCATTCCACCTTTTCATTGATGGTCTGGAGCCTTGACTGGCTCTTTTCCTTGGCCTGCTCGAATTTCCGCGTCAATTCTTCGCTGCGATTTTTTTGTTTATCCAGAAAATTTCCAAAATCCGCAGGACCGCGCTTCAATTCCTCGAAATGGAGTACCTGTCCGCTTTCGGTACTCACGGTTAGGGACGCTTTACAGCAGGGGCATTTGACATGAATGGCATCCATCAGGGGACTCCTTTTTTAGACGGAGGGTTTGATTTCCGCATCGGTTTCCGGCAGTTCTTCACCTTTGATGATATTGATGAATCCGCCCGACTTTTCCAAGTGGACCAGGAATTCCTCTCGAACTATCGATAACGCGGCTTCCGAGATATCGACCCCCAGCTTCGCGTAATATTCCACATCCTCAGCCGAGAACTGCGGGTCATGAGCGTTCCCGGATAAGCCGATACGCCAAACCCGGCTTAAGTGATCCGCAAGTTTCACCATGGCTGCGAGCGGCTGGTACTTGTCGGCCAGGAAAGGATGATGGTGGAATTCGATGGCTTTGACAATAGGGTATGGCATATTCCATTTATCCGCCAGCCAGCCGCCGATGCGGTCATGAGTGGCGTCCAGCACCAGAGATTCCGCTTCCAGAAGGTCCATGCCTTCTTCGTACACGCGCTCCAGAATTTCCACAAAATCTTCATGCAGATAATGATTCAAAACGATTTTTCCCAGGTCGTGCAGCAGACCAGCGGCAAAGGATTCCCCCAGAAATTCCGGGGCATAACGCCGACAGAGCATCTGTGTCCCCACACCCACGGAAATGGCATGTTCCCAGAATTTGGACAGGCTGAAATGAGGGGTGTCAAGATCGTCTTTAAAGGAGTCCATGACCGAAACGGATAAGCCCATGTCCTTGACTGCATCAAAGCCGACCACCACGATGGCCAGTGGTACGGTAGCCACCTGACGCTGATAACCGTAATAGGCGCTGTTGGCGAGTTTGAGCACGCGGGCGGTGAGGACTTGATCGCCTTCCACCAGACGGGCCAGGATACGGGCCGATGTTTTTGGACTGTCCACCAGTTCCATGAGTTTGGCGACCACCGCAGGCAGGGTGGGGAGGGCGATGATTTTTTCAGCCAGGAACCGGATTTTGCCGGCCCGGCCGAGTTGTGCGGTGGTTCGGCGGCCGGTCATGCGTTAAGCTTGGAGGTCGATAAAACTGGTACTATCGCGGGGTGATTGCGGATTGTCATTTTCTGCGTCCGCTTCTTTTTTCTTGCGCCGGCGTTCGCGCTGTCGGAATTCCCGGTCCCGTTTTTCGCGGTCCGTGATGCGCGGTTCGTCACCCTGCTCGGTCTGCTGGGTGGTTTTATCCTTGATTTCATCCTCTGCGCCTTTTTTAAGCTGATTCAAGTGTTGTTCGTCTATATTTTGTTGCTGTACCCGGGCCTGAACCTTTTCAACAGGCTGGGAACGGTACAGGCTGTCTTGAAAGTCAATGCCGCGCATGGGTGGTTCCCCCGGACCTGTGACCTATTCGTTTATTTTTCGGATCAACCGGCTGCGGAGCTTGAGGATGGCTTTGGAATGAATTTGTGAGACGCGGGATTCGGAGATGCCCAAGACTTCGCCGATTTCCTTGAGCGTCAGCTCTTCATAATGGTAAAGAGCGATGACCAACTTCTCTTTTTCCGGTAAGGCGGTAATGGTCTCCTTGAGAATGCGTTTGGTTTCTTCAAACCCCAGTTCTTTAAGCGGGTTGGTGCCGTTCGGATCCTCGATAACGTCGAGAATGGTGATTTGTTTGCTTTCACCGTCCTGGGAGGAGAGGGTCTCTTCAAGCGACAGAATGGTGGTGGGGGTGACGTCTGAAAGCATCTCCTCAAGTTCTTTGAGCGAGATCTTCATTTCCGCAGCCACCTCATCATCATAGGGCATACGTTTCAGGTCGCCTTCGAGTTTGACGTAGACCCTCTGAAGTGCGCGCGACTTCTGCCGGATGGAACGGGGAATCCAGTCCAAGGCACGCAAATCATCAAGAATGGCTCCCCGGATCTTATGAGAGGCATAGGTTTCAAATTTGATGTCGCGGCCGGGATCAAAGCTTTCCACGGATTTGATGAGTCCCATGACGCCTGCGCCCATGAGATCATTCACCTCCACGGATTTAGGTAGGTTCACGGCCATGCGATAGGCCGTGTATTTGACCAAGGGGGCGTATTCCACTAGCAGCTTGTCCTTGATCGCCTTGGAGCGGGTTCGGACATATTCTTCCCACAGTTTTTCTACGCCCATATCCGGTTCAATCCGTGTTGATCTTCTTCAATTCGTCGTTTTTGTCGGGTATGAAACGGGAAAGCAGGCCGCCTTCCCATTCCTCCATGGCCTGATCCTCCATGCTGTGCAAAACGGCCTTCAGCAGAATGTCTGAGACCACGATTCCCAACAACCAGAAAATAACATATCCTATAAAGGCTTTCAAAACAATAATAGGCAGGTGGACAAGCGCAAAGTCCTCCCGACTGAAAATCCCGACAATCAAAAGCAACAGAAAAACAAAAAGACTTAATATCTGGGCGATTCGCCGGACCATGAGGGTCATCGTTCATTCCTCCTTCTTACCGGAACAAATCAAAAAGACGATGGAAGAAGGTGCTGTCCCGCTCCGGGGTGTGACCGAGCAGGCGGTGAGCCAGGCGGGTGACGCTCCGTGAAAAGGGGGCGTTTGCCTGGGAGAGCAGCACCGGGTTTTGGCTGCGGACGCCGGCAATCAGGTGGCGGTCCGACGGCAGGGCGCCCAGGTATTTGGGTGTGCGGTTCAGGAAGCGCCGGGTGAGAAGAGAAAGTTTATTGAAGACGGCGAAACCCTCTTCCTCGTCCTTCACCATGTTGGAGATAAGGTTGACTTCCGCCTTACCACTGTTGTAAATCATCTTGACTGCTGCGTAGGCATCAGCCATGGAGGAGGGTTCCGGAGTAGCAACCACCAGGGGCATGTCCGCGGTATTGACAAAGGCCTTTACCATGTTCGAGATACCGGCCGAGGTATCGAAAATCAGGTAATCACAGGATTCTTCGAGCACGGTCAGGCTGCGCAGGAGTTTCATGAGAGCAATAGAATCGAGATTAGCCATCCGTTCCACGCCGCTGCCGGCAGGAACAATGGAAAGATTACCGGGGCCCTGAATCAGGATTTCCCCTAATACGGCGCGGCCTTCGACTACGTCGAGCAGGGTCCAACGGGGATTGATACCCAGTAGAATATTGACATTGGCGAGTCCCAAATCCGCATCGAAGAGAACCACCTTTTTATTCATCCGTGCGAGTGCGAGCGCCAAATTGATGCTGATATTTGTTTTGCCCACCCCGCCTTTGCCGCTGGTGACGGCAATGGTCGTGCAGCCGGTGGAAAAAGGAGAGAGCCCCACTTCGTCCATCACTTCAGCGACACGCGGACGAAGCACGGTCTGTGCAACAAGCGTTCTCAGTCCTTGGGCTTGATCAATCATATTTCACCCCCGCCGGCGATGAGATTGGCGATTTCCCGGGCCGATGCGACACGAAGATCGTCCGGTACGTTCTGTCCGGTGGAAAGATAAGAGAGGGGCCGTTTGGTTGCCATGGCCAGATTATAGAGTGAACCGTAACTTAATGTTTCATCAAGTTTTGTGTAGAGAAGATGGGTGAAACCGGTTTCACCGTAGCTTCTCGCAATCTCCTTCATGTCCGATGATTTGGTGGTCAGCGAGACCACAAGATGGGTCTCGTCCGGCTCAGCGGCAGTGAGAACCCGCTTCAGATCCTGCATGTGTTCCGAATTGCGCTGGGAACGGCCGGCGGTGTCAATGAAAACCAGATCATAGCGGTCGAACTTCCTGACCGCTGAGCGCATTTCCTCTTCGGAAAAGACGATTTCCACCGGGAGCCCGGCAATGGCGGCAAACGCTTGTATCTGTTCAATGGCGGCCATCCGGTAATTATCTGCAGCGATGAGTGCGATGTTCATGTTTTTCAGAAGCCGGAAATGGGAGGCGAGTTTGGCGATGCTCGTTGTCTTGCCTACGCCGGTAGGACCCACAAGTGCGATACGACGGGCCGTGCCGGATTGTTTTGCGATATGGCCGCTTAAGACGACATCCTCCTGAATGAGTTTCAGAAGGGCGTTACGGAGCAGAGTGCGATTCGACAGGTCGGATTCCGGCATCGTCCGTTTCAGACGGCCGATGAGATCATCCACCAGTACGGGTTCGACCTCGTTCTGTTCCAGGAGGTAACGGGCTACGCTGATGGCTTCGGGGGTGCTGCCGTCGTTCTTGCTGCGTACCCGCTCGGCGATGGAATAGACCGCATTTTTCATGCGATCAAGATCCTGCTTCAAGAGCGCAAAGTCATCCGGGGTCGTACGGGAAGAGGTATCCGATACGGTCGGCGGGTCCATTTCGGCTGTGGCTGTGCGGGCTTGTCCTTGGAACGCAGCGGCCCGTTTCAGATTGCGCGGGGAATAGGTCGCCGTTTCTTTTTCCATCAGTACGCTTGTGTTCGGTCTGGCGAAACTGTTTTCGTCCAGCGCAGCGGTGATTTCAATCTTTTCCCCGGAAAAGGGGGAAAGCCCGCCCACTTTTCGGGTGTTCAGGATGACCGCGTCCGGTCCGAGTTCGGCTTTGACCAGGAGAAGGCCTTCCTTCATGGATCTCGAGGTGAATTTCTTAATTTTCATGATCCGCCACCTTTATCATGCCCGTGGATCGGATGTTGATCCCGCGGGCGATTTCGTTATAGGAAAGGACGACAATATTCGGATTGGCCGCTTCAATGAGCTTACGGAATTGGGCGCGCACGAGCGGAGAAGTGATGACAATGGGCTGTTCATTCTTGGCCATGACGCGCGAGGCTTCCTGTGCCGTGGCTTCGAGGATCTTGCCGGCCATTTCCGGTCGCAGGACCAGTTTATTGCCCCGGTCGGTTTGTTGCAGCGAGACTTCGAGCAGCTGTTCCAGTTTGGGATCCAGCGTGATAACGGATACGGTAGCCTTGTCATCTTTGTACTGGTCGCAGATTTGGCGAGAGAGACCGTCGCGTACGAATTCGGTCAGGACTTCCACATCTTTTGTTTTTTCCACATGGTCGGAAAGAATTTCAAGAACATTGGCCAGATTGCGGATGGAGACGCGTTCCTTGAGCAGATTGATGAGTACCTTTTGTACGTCGCCCACGGAGAGCTTGCTCGGGATGAGTTCATCCACTACCGTGGCATGGGTCTGCTTGAGATTGTCCACCAGACTCTTGATATCCTGACGCGTGATGATTTCGTGGGCATGACCTTTAATCATTTCGGTCAGATGCGTAGCAATAACGGCCGGCAGTTCGACCACGGTATATCCGGCCAGTTCCGCTTCTTCCTTCTGAGACTCCGTAATCCAGAGTGCGGGCAACCCGAACGCCGGTTCCTTGGTTTTGATGCCGCGCATTTCGCGGCTTATGCTGCCCGGATTCATGGCCAAATAGCAACCGCTCATCAGTTCGCCGCGTGCCACTTCCACATTCTTAATTTTCATGCGATATTCGTTGGGTTTCAACTGGATATTGTCGCGGATACGGATGGGTGGTACGATGATCCCCATTTCCGTGGCGCATTGGCGCCGGATCATGGTAATGCGTTCGAGCAGGTCGCCGCCTTGGCTTACATCCACAAGCGGGATAAGGCCGTAGCCGATTTCCATCTCCATCTGGTCGACCGTGAGATAGTCTTCGATGCGTTCCTTGGGTTTGGTGTCCGCTTCCGGAACCGCAACGTCGACCTCTTTTTTAAGCAAGCCGCGGCTGGTGACATAACCGGTGGCGCCGGCAAAGAGGGAAAGCGCCAGAAAGGGCAGTGTCGGCAGGCCCGGTATAATGGCAAAGAAACCCATGATGCCGCTGGCAATGAAAAGGGCTTTGGGGCTTTGGGTCAACTGACCCGTAATTTCACTGCCCAGATTCGATTCGCTGGCTGCGCGGGACACGATAAGACCCGATGCCGTGGAGATGATCAGTGCCGGCATCTGTGTGACCAGACCGTCACCGATGGTCAGTTTCGTATAGACTTCCACTGCGGTGGCGAAATCCATCTT
>Ga0156536_1025_pt2 | contig 21714 bp, 22 predicted proteins | sample RifOxyB2_FD_111931 | JGI IMG/M metagenome (GOLD analysis project Ga0156536, IMG submission 111931) | Elusimicrobia bacterium RIFOXYB2_FULL_49_7 | reverse complement strand
GAATAAGACTCGCACATTGTTTGAAAAATCGATCTTTGAATTAAGGGCAGGCGAAGAGGTTCGACTTCTTGAAGAAGCGAATCATTTCGTTCGAATTGAAGGATCCGATGGCCGAAAAGGTTGGGTTGAACGTAAGTTCATCACTTCAAAAGGCGAGTCGGATGCGATTTCTATGAAGGAAATCCAGGTCCAAGGGTATCTGGATAATGTGGATCCGGTCTATATTCTGGATTTTGATAACGGAGAGTACCGGCCCCTTCGTGTTAATAAGGACTTTATTCATGATCCTCTTTTCATGTTAAATGTGGATCGTGAGAATTTTGAATGGGAGAATGAAATTTATTACTATAAAGGCGTAACCTTGGATCCTCGTGCAGAGGCTTTTCGCAAAGGGATGCAGGTTGATTCTAAGGTTGAAAAGGAACAAGAAGAAGAATAAAATAAGAATAATCGGTTTTTTCATCACACCAAAAAAGGAGCATTCAAATGGAGAGCGCATCACTTAAGTATCTTGTCCAGGGTTTCCAGGGTGAAGGTGGAATCTATATGTGGGGTATCTTGGTTATTGCGATGATCGCATGGGCCATGGCCATCGAACGCATTTATTTTATCTTTATTAAAAGCAGCATGGGACGTGCCAAGTTCATGTCGGATTTGTACAAACTGATTAAAGCCGGAGATTTTGCAAAAGCCTTGAAATTTTCCTCTTCCTATGAATTACCCATCGCTAAAATAATGTCCGCTATTCTTGTGAATAAAGAAACCGGTAAAGACGAGATGGATAAGGCTTTTAATGAGGTCTTTTTAACCGATGTTCCGCGTATGCAGCGCTATACCCCTTTGTTAGTGGTGCTTGCTAATGTTGCAACATTGCTCGGTCTTCTGGGAACCATTTTCGGATTGCTCCTTGCTTTCGATGCCGTGGCGAATGTTCCTGCCGCCCAACGTGCTCAAGCATTAGCAACCGGTATCGCTATCGCTATGGCCACCACCTTTTTCGGCTTGGTCGTTGCTATTCCCTTGTTGGTAGCGAACGGTGTTATTGCCTCCCATACGGATCGGTTGATTGAAGAAATGGATGAAAAATCCTCAAAAATGATCAATACCTTTCTGAAGAAGGACTAAGGCGATGAGACGCATAAAGAAGGTCGGCAGCTACGATAATGATCTTGACCTGAAGTCCTTCATGAATCTTTTTTCGGTGCTGATTCCATTTTTGTTGGCATGCGCTTCCTTTGCTTCCATCAAACTACTGGACATTAATTTACCCGAAAACCGGGTAATGACCCCTCAGCAGGTCCAGCAGAAAGATATGGATGATCAAGGGTTGTTGCTGACCGTTTTCATTACCGATGAAGGGATCACGTTGGGGGCGCGGGGGGCGATGTTACCCACCACCTATGTGCAGGAATGGCATAAATATGTTTACGCTTTTCCCCAGGGAAGCGACCAAAAAGAGACCTATCTGTACAGAATGACCAAGGAGAACAAACTTCAACTTCCTCGTTGCCCTCAGGATCCGAAAAGAGTGTTGACGCTTTTTGAACGTGAGGAAATTCTTCTCTACACTCTCGAAAAGAGTTCTGATACGGATACGGGAAAAGTCATGCAAGCGGTATATAATAAATTTGATGAGCCCATGACCTACGCCTCTGGATTAGTGGCGAATCAGTTGCCCAATCAGGGTGATACGCTCTATGTTTTAAGTATGTATAATCGGCGGATGGAGGTTGTTGGTAATGTTTCCGATTATAAGCTGAAGGAACATACCCTGTATGATCAGTTGGCCAGCCGTTTAATGGTCATTAAATCAAAATATCCGGATGTGCCGGATCAGGGGGAAATTAAGATTGTCGCTGAGGACGAAGTTGTTTTTGATAAACTAATCCATGTTATGGACATCTGTCGCGAATTTGGATTTCCGAAAATTTCATTGGCCAAACTGGCTGGTTGATACAAGGAGCGCATCATGGCGATTGATCGTGGAAGAATGAAGAAAAAGAAGAAGACGGCAGGGTTGACCATCACGTCCTTGATGGACATGATGACCATTATCCTGGTTTATTTGCTTAAAAGCTTTTCTGCAGAGGGCCAACTAATGACCAATGCGGATAACTTGGTGCTCCCTCTCTCCACCAGTAAGGAGAGTCCAAAGGAGACTCACCTCATGCTTGCCATCACGAATGAGTGGGTTATGGTGGATAATATTCCGGTTGCCCGGACCAGTCAGGTTCGGGAAAAAGACGATATTTCGGTCACCGCGGTTCGTGATAAACTGACCTTGGCGATGAAGCAGGAAGAAAATATGGTTAAAGTTGGGGCGCTTTCCCAGGTAAAGGGCGAAATTGTGGTTCAATGCGATAAAAATATTGATTATGATGTAATCTACAAGATTATGGCCACGTGTGGAGAAGTGGGCTACAATGCCATAAAATTCGCCGTTATGGGCAGGGAGGAATAAGGAATATGTCCGACGCCAAACTGGTCGCTATTGCGGCGAGAAAAGATCTATTTGAAGTTGAGTCCGATCGCCGGATTGGATTATTGGTGCTGATTTCCATTATTATGGGGATTTTACTCGGGATCTGGTTTACTACCCTTCAGTTTGTAGATGTGGTTTCTGATTTTTTCGAAAAGATACCTCCTGAAATTTCAGCAACCATTGTTACTTTGCCGGAGGAGATGAAAAAGGAAGAGGAAAAAAAGAAACCAAAAGAAGAAAAAAAGGTTGAGAAGAAAGAATTAAAGGTTCCAAAATTAAAGGCCGCCGGACCCGTTGCGGGTGCGGGCAAAGGGGATATCAAGCAGGCTGTAACCCAAAAAGGGCTCTTGGCCATCATTTCTGGAAAAACCAGGAGCAATGTTGCCGGTGCTAACTTCATGGGCAATACCTTTGCTAAAGACTTGAATCAGGTCTTGAATAATATCGGTGGTCTGAAGACTTCTGGAACGGCCGGAATCGGTCGAATGGGTACGGCTGGGGCCAATTTTAATTCCGGCTACTCCGGCAACGGCGGTGCGGGCGGCATCGGCGATCTCCTAAACGGTCTTGCGGGTGCAGCCAGCACGGTTTCAGGATTGACGAAGCGTGCCAGTGTTGATTTGCCTTCCTCGTCTGATATTTGGAATGATGCGGGCGGGCTCGGAGGCCGTAATCCGGCGGATATTTATCGGGTAGTTATGCAGCATATCGGCGGACTTCGTGCCGAATACAATAAGCGCTTGCGTGATAAACCGAATCTGAAGGGAAAAGTAACGGTTAAATTTGCCATTGATCAGGCCGGAAACGTGATTAGCAGCACGGTGGTCAGCTCCACCCTGCGCGATAAAATAATGGAAATGGAAGTGTTAAAGCGTGTTCGGACCTGGCGCTTTGATCCCTGCAGTAAATGTAGTATTGCGACGGTCACTTATCCCTTTGCCTTTTCTCAATAATATTGAACGAATTTTAAAAAGGAGCGCGTATGAAAGCGGCGACCCTCTGTGTTTTGCTGGTTGTATTATTTGCCAGCCAAGCCTTTTCCACGAATTCCCGGGTGGAATCCATGGGTAAGAGTTCTGACTTTTTCATGGATGATGTCGGTATTTTTGAAAATCCGGCGAATATTAACATCTATCCGAACTTTCTTATCGGCGAAATGGGGAGAATGGTTGAATTCTCGGATTCGAATACCAATTATAAGAACCAGGACCCATCACATCCCTATGGCGGGGGTATTCTTGCCTTTTCTTTGAATAAGGACAAGGAAGCGGAGACCCGTTATCCCATGATTTGCGTGGGTGCAATGATGAATCGTCAGAATGAGTTGGTGGATGTTTTGGAAAATGCGGCAGTGGCCAATGGCCATATTATTCCGGATCCCGTGGTGCCGAATTCTGATTTCTTTTTAGGATATACCATGGCGAACGGTATCATGTTGGGCGGACATATGTATGCCGCTATGCAATCGGTCACCGTTCCGGGTTCGAAGATGTTAGCTTCCCAGGCAAAACTGGAATCCGTAGGTATTACAACAGGTACGGTAGCGGGTGATACGGGAGTATTCAATCATTATTCATCACAGCGGGACTTGGAATGGAGTTCGACTGTTGTCAAAGGGGATCTCGGTATCAATATGCCTCTAACCCAGAATATTGATATGGAGCTTTCTTTTGGCCTTGGGCTATTGAGCTACACGGGTAATGAAGATACCGCCCGTTTGGGTGCCTTTAGTATTCCGACATATGATGATAATGATTTATCCTTTTTTGTGAATGCACGCTGGTTCTCAAGTCTTGCCTCGCTGAACGGCGAAATCGTACCTGTTGTGAAGTTTAAACGCATTTCTGTTCGCGACTATCAGGTACGAGAAATCACCGGAGGATTAGGGGCCAATATCACGTTGGATCGAGGTTTCTTCTGGGCTGGAACGGAATTTATCCACAATAAGACCACTTCTCCAGTGGGCAACAATAAGACGAAAGAAGAGACTTGTGTATCCATTCCCCTTTCTTTCGGCATTGAACGCAATATCGTTTGGGATTGGTTTGTCATGCGTGTTGGTTTTAAGAAGGTTCTTTACGGAAGTCAGACTGATCAGAACGAAATGTCCATGTTGGAGACCAATCCGGAAGCGGATATGACCGCTGCCGATCATGTCGGTTTTGGTGTCGGGTTGAATATCGAGGAAAAACTTAAGATTGATGGGGTTGTTGCTGAGGACATTCCCTACAAATGGGGAAACCTGATTAGCGGGAACAGTCACCACATTTTAACGGCGATCACCGCGACATACTCCTTCTAACAGCGCGCTTGTTCTTATGGACGTTCAAGGCAGCGGCCTTCTTACGGACTCCAAGTCCGAAAAGGCCCCTGCCTTTTTACATTTTATGGGTGCAATAAATGATGCTTAAAAGCTTTTCAGTGGAAAACCGCAAGGCTTTTTTCGATCTGGTTTCCCTAATCATTGTCATTTATTGCGCGGCGATTCTAGGGGATTATGTCACGGAAGCGATTGTCATCAAGTATTTGACGGTCAAAGCATTGCCCAATCTTTTCCAGCTCAACGCACTCTGTTTGTTCGGTATTTCCTTCATTCTTTTCCAGTTTATCGATCGTTTGCATCGTGCTTCAGTCATTTGGATGTTATCCGGTTTCTTTAGTGTGGTGGTGGTGGTGTTCGGCATATTGGTGCGTCATTACGCGTGGGCAAGTGTGATTCTTTATGCAACCGCCTATATCAGCAAATTGTCGTTATTCGTCGTCTTTTGGATTATTGCCAATGATATCTGTGATACTCGACAAAGCAAACAGATTTTTCCCATGTTGGCCGGCGCTGGATTGCTTGGCGGGTTATTGTCTTCATTGATTTCAAGCAAGATTATCTATCTGATCAGTGTGGAAGACTTATTGTGGCCTTGGGCTTTTCTGCTGGTGCTTCCCAGTTATTTTGTACTTCGCCTTAGGAAACGATATGATGCCTATCTTCAGGCTCCTGAACCGGGTCTTTATAGACCGCTTCTTCAGGAGTTCTCGGAAGTAATGGGAGAACGTGCGGTATTATTAATGGCAGCGGTCTATTTTCTGGTTTTTCTTCTGATTTTTAATCTTGACTATTTGTTTACTCGAGCCTTAAGCGAACGCTTTCAAATATCCGGAAGATTTAATGCCGAAGGATTTGTCACCTTCCGATTCAATGTCTTTTTAGTTGCAACCTCTTTCATTATCGCTTTTCAATTCATTTATGCCGGTAATTTAAGTCGACGCTTCGGTGTGACGAATCTGCTCCTTATGCTCCCGATAACATTTGCAATCGGATTTATCATTTTGACCGGACTTTCCTTAAAAGAGAGTGGCGCCATTCTTACTGTTTTCTTTGCATTTATCCTCATTTTTTATGTTTTTCGTCAGTTTCTTTTTGAGTGTCTGTTTTCTGCAAATTATCAGGTGTTCTTTTCCGCTTTTAGTCGAAAATTCAGGGGTAAAGGGAAGTTGCTCTTGGAAGGTTTTGTTAAGCCGTTAGGTATCGCCTTTGCGGGCGGAGTCATTCTTTTCTTAAGTGATCGCCCAATGCATTATGCCTTTTTAGCGTTTTGTTCCCTTTTGCTGATTGTGTTTATCTTTTTGCTTCGGAAGGAATACAGCCATATCCTGCTTCGTGAAGATGTGACTCTGGGGAAGAATGATATTATGCGTTTGATTAAGAATGAAATGAGTGGAAAGAACCAGCGGAAAATATTATCTTTAATTACAAAAGCGCTTCAATCCCGGGATTTCGATCTCAAGCGGATGTTGATAAAATATCTCGAATTCTCTGGTTCCCCCGCCGCTTTTGCATTGCTTCGGCAGCGGTTTTTTGAGGAAACCGACAGGATACGGGAAATCATTGCTAATTCGCTGTCGACATTTGATACGCTTGAAGCAAGGGGTTTTCTGCGGAAATTACTGGAAGATCCCAATGCGGCTATACGAGCAGGTGTTTTGCGTTCGATCCGGAGGAACCCGGTGATTCGGCCAAAGAATTTCACATTATCTACCCTTATTTTCGATACTCATCCGTCCGTATTCAAAGAGGCTGTTTGTATGACCTACGTTGAATTGACGTCGGAAGAAAAAATATTTGTCCACGAAAAAGTCCGTGCTTTCTTTGAGTCGGAACGACTGGATGAACGGGTGGCTGCTATTCAAGTTATCGGAACATTGAAGCTTCAGCCTTTTTTTGAACGTTTAGTTGCACTGATACATTCCCATTCTTTCGATACCTGGAAAGCGGCGGTGCAAGCGGTTCTTCTTTTCGGTGAACAACGTGCCATTGATGCGCTTATCCAAACACTGGAGTCGTCCATCGATCGTTCCAGAGAGAATTTTATTATCGATGTACTGGGTGGAGCCCACGAGGATTTTTATCCCTTTATCGAAGAACGACTATTATTAACGCAGCGAAAGCGGACCGCTTTTTCACTGATTAAGGTGATGCGTTTGATGGCGTCCCGTTATCTTCAGATTAATCGGCGCCCTATTTCTCAACGCCCGGAAGTCAGAGTTCGTTTGATTGAAATGGCCATGCATGAAGTGCGCGTCATTTATGCCGATGTTTACCATTATTATCATCTTCGTGTTGCGCTGTTTCGGGAAGTGAAGAAGGTTGATCTATTACGGGATGCATTGCGTGAACGACGAGCGAGATTCAGTCGTTTCATTTTGGATATGCTTTCCATCATTGAAGAAAGCGGAACATTATTGTTTATTGAACCTAATTTTAGACTCCTAACGGACCGAGAGAAGGCGAATGTCATAGAACTCATCGAGACCTTCGGTGATAAAAGCATCCGACATTTCCTGGTTCCTATTCTGGAAGAATACGATGAACGAGAACTTCTCAAGATAGGTTCTTCTAAATGGAAGCAAGAGGGCGGCAGCGGAGCGAAAGCCTTGACTCACTTTAAAGAATCAGGAAGTCAGTGGATTCGTTCCATTGCCTTGTTTTTAGAGGAAAGGGTTCTGAAACATGCGGCCTGACAATGCGGCAACGGATACCCAGAGACTCTTTACTATCTTGGAAAGAGTTCTATTCCTTAAAGAGGTGGATCTTTTTCGGAATGTGGACACCGAAAAACTTTCTATGATTGCCGAAATTGCACGGGAAATGCGGGTCGAAGCCGGAGAGTTGCTTTGCCGGCAGGGCGAACCCAGTGAATGTCTTTTTATTATTAAACAAGGTGGGCTTCGGGTGATGAAGGAAAAGGGCGGCGTGCGCTATACCTTGAAAAACATCCTATCCGGACAGTGGTATGGAATATACGGACTTTTCGGTAGTGGACGGCAGACCCCTGAAATAGTGGCCAATGAACCTACCGTCTTATATGAAATACGGAAAAACGAATTCAGAAAAGTCCTTTTATCCAATCCGGAAATGGCGTATAATCTGCTTGAAATATTGAGCGAGCGATTGGGCGAGATGGACGATGAAATCCTGTTGTTGAACAAGACGTTGACGGAGGTGTTCAAGGCTTCCCCAACCATGCCTGGTGATGTTATATCCGAACCTTCCTTACCAAACCCTGCGTGAAAGGAGAATTCACATGAAAGCAAGGCGTATTCTACCGGTTCTTTTTGCCTCGACATTCTTGACCCTGTTGTTGGCTTGCGGCGGTGGAAAGAACAAACCGAAGGAGCTAACATTGCTTCTTCATATGCTCCCCAATCAGGAGATTTATTTCCGTAATGACGTGTTGAACACGTTTGAGAAACTGAATAACTGCAAGATCAATATCGTGCAATTTAATCAATGGTGGGATATTGAGACCATGCTTAAGCTCCAGAAGGAAAAGAACGATCCTAATATTTTCCTGGTAAAAGTGCCTTTTGAAATGAGCAGGGTACTGGTTGGAAATGGTCTTATGGAGCCGCTGGATAATATCGTATCTCCGGAGGTCTTGGAGCGGGATATGGCGGAATATCAGTCTTTGGCCTTGGGATTGGGCTATGTGGACAACAAGCCTTACTATGTTCCAAGAAAGCTCGAGACCCGATTATTGTTCTATCTCAAATCTAAAGTGGAAGATGCTTTAAAGAATTGGCAACAGTATGAAAATGAGCTGAATCAATTACTTAAGCCGCAGAACGGATACGGTTTGCCCAAGAATTATTCCTTGGAAAGTGATCCGGCACAATGGGATTATTACGATATTTTTGTCATGGGGTATTACTGGGCGCACCAGAAATACTTTAATACAAACGTTTTTATGCCCCGTATTGCTCATCGGGCGGACCGATATGAGGGAACTGCGCTTGGATTGGTGGATCAAGCCATCCAGTTGGGCGCCACCCCGGAAGATGTCATGAGAATGGACGCGGAACCGGTGGTTGATATGTTCAATTGGGAGGCTGTTTATATTAAAAACAATATTTACAATAGCGATATGTGGAACGAGTCTTGGCGCGGCACTCATCTCTATGAAGCCGTCAAGGAAGGCAAGGTTTTCATGACCGTTTTCCAGCAAATTGATTGCTTCATAGTTCATGGGTGGGAGGACAATCCGGAAATGCCCGGTTATTTAAAGGATCCCAGTGACATGGCGGTAACGACGATGCCCAAAGCGGTCTCCTTTGAATTGAATCGAGACGGTACCTATAAAAAAGAGGGGACTAAAAAGATTTCAACGGGAGGATGGTGGTGGGGTATTCCTAAAACCTCGCCGGATAAAGAGCTGGCTTATAGATTGGCCCGATTCATCACCAATCGGGACAATCAGGCCGTGGAATGTTCAAAATTCGGCATGCTGCCTGTACGGAAAGATATTGTCAATAATTTGTCCGAGACTTTTGAACTGGGTTGGGTCGGCGATATTTTTAAGGTATCCATTGAGCAGCTTGATATCAATGGTTACTCTACGGTGCCGCTGCTTCAGGAGTATTCGGATATCAGCAGGAATTATATCGAAGCTTGGTATGCGCTTTGTGTTGACAAATACGCCAAGTCCGATGACAAGAAGGTTGATTTTGCGGGTCTTCGGCAAACGTTGAAGAGTAAATATGTCGGGATTGAGAAAAACATCCTGAAAGACAAATATCCCGCAAAATAAGCGTAACCCATGGCGAAGGCGGCGGATTTTCTAAGGAAATACCGGGTGGAATTTTTCATGTTCCTTCCGACGTTCCTCTATTTAGTCGGTTTTCTGATACTGATATTTTATTACCTGGTGACTCTTTCCTTGACTAATGCGGATGCCGGATTAGCGGGGGGCTTCCCATCATTGGCCAATTACCGCTATATTTTTATCTCTGCAGAATTCCGGTCCGCTTTTCTGAATACCGTGTTGTTCGTGCTTATTGGGACACCGTTGGAACTTATTGCAGGGCTGGTCCTGGCCCTAATTATCCATAAACAGTTCCCGCTTCGAGGCTGGGTCCGAAGTTTTTTTATTATTCCTCTGGCCATTCCGGCAATCGTATCCGCGATTATTCTTTACATTCTCTTTGCTTATCCGAATGGTCATGTCAATAATCTCTTGATGGGGCAATATCCGTTCTTCCCTGCCATTTTGGAGACACCCTTCAATTTCCGTGCTTCAGCGTTTTATTCGTTGGGTATTTCCTTGATCGGTAAGGTGTGGCGCGATATGCCCATTTCCATGCTCATTCTCCTTGCCGGGCTTACTTCCATTACCCAGGATCAGTATGCCGCGGCAGAGACCATGGGTGCGAGCGAACGTCAAAAGTTTCGTTACATTACCCTGCCGCTTTTGCTCCCTTCCATTGCCTCCGTACTTTTGATTCGATCCATTGAAATGTGGAAGGAATTCATTTTTCCCTATTTCCTGGCACGTCGATACCGGTTGATGGGTACATTGATAGAGGAACTTTATCACGATTGGCATAAGACCGGAGAAGCGACGGCTGTTTCCGTGGTATTGGTTGCCTCCATTATTCTGTCGGCGATCTTGTTGTTTTGGTTTTTAAAACGGTTCCGGCAGGCACTGATTAGGATTTAATGGAGATATCATGATTCGACAATGGTGGCGATTACATATAAACCGGGTCAATGTTGTATGGTTTGTCGTTATGTTGCTAATGATAATAGTGGTAGCGCTTCCCGTTTATTTTATGATAAAATATTCCATCAGCGACCGTTCTTCCCTGTTAACGGGTGGAGAAGCTATTCCGCTCTGGCCGCATCATCCGACCCTGCGGACTTACTTTTACATCCTGAGTTACCCGGATTTCTATAAGGCGGCCTTTATCAGTTTTAAGATAGCGTTCCTGACCATCCTTATTTCGATGATGGTCGGCGTTCCTGCTTCTTATGTCTTAGCCAGATATCATATTCCGGGGAAGGCGGTGTTGCTGGTCAGTCTAATCAGTATCCGTCTTTTTCCTGATATCGTATCCATCATTCCCGTGGCTATTGCCTTTGCCAAACTCGGTTTGCATGATACTTATATAGGGGCTGCCCTGGCTCATGCGCTCCTGGCGTTGCCTTATGTACTTTATATCTGCATGGGTATTTTTGAAAGTATTCCTTCTGATTTGGAGCGTCAGGCAGCTATTTTGGGGGCGGGCAAAGGGCAGACATTGTTGCGTATCGTGCTTCCGATTTCCGCTACCGGACTCGCTGCTGCCGCAATCTATACTTTTCTTCTCTCATGGGATGAATTCATTTTTTCCTATTTCTTATTAGGTCTCGGAGAACTTCGGACCTTGCCCTTATATCTGAAACAAAAAATGTCCTACTCCCCGCCGCAGGATATCATCATGGCCATTTCCATGTTACTGTCGCTGCCGGTTATTCTCTTCACCCTTGTTCTACAAAAATATATGCGGTCCGGTATGACCGCGGGAGCCGTGAAATAATGTCATTTGTCATCTTGAAAAACATCTGCAAACACTATGAAGACGGTAAGGAGCTGGTCGTCCGGAATATCAATTTAAATATTGAAAAGGGGGAATTTCTTACCCTGCTTGGTCCTTCGGGTTGCGGAAAGACTACCATCCTTAACATGATTGCCGGTTTGGAAACGATTACCTCCGGAGATCTTATCATTGACGGCAAGATGGTCAATCATATTCCCGCTCGATATCGGAATATCGGAATGGTTTTTCAGTCTTACGCGCTTTTTCCCCACATGACCGTGGATCAAAATATTGCTTTCGGTCTTAAAATTAAGAAAAGAAGCCGTCTGGAGATCTTCGACAAACTGGACTGGGTGAAGCAGTTGCTCCACCTGAATGATAAAGGAAAAAGTTATCCGCGGGAGTTATCCGGCGGTGAACGGCAGCGGGTTGCTTTAGGCCGTTCCCTTGTCTTGGACCCGGCTGTCCTTTTATTGGATGAACCGCTTTCCAATCTCGATCAGGAACTCCGTGAAACGATGACCACGGAACTCAAGCGCATCCACCAGGAAGTGCATAACACGATGGTGTATGTGACCCATAATCAGATGGAAGCCATGCGCATGAGTGACCGCATTGCGGTTATTCGAAAAGGCGAGTTAATTCAATGTGCAACGCCGGTCCGTATTTTCAGCCATCCTAAAAATCGTTTTGTTGCCGGTTTCATCGGGTCTCCCGCCATGAATATGGTACCGGCCAAAGTCGTGCCGTCCGACTCCTCTATGGAGGCGGCCGTGGAATTCAACGGAATACGGCTCCATATGGAAAAACAGAAGGCACAGGCCTGGATGACCATGTGTGGAAAAGAGATTATTGCAGGTATCCGGCCCCAACAGATTTGGCATTTTCGCGACCGGGATGGGCGTCGTCATTCGGATACGGATGTGGAAATGCAGGTGATGTTAGTGGAACCGCTTGGGGATCGTATTATGGTGACGGCCCGTTTGCAGGATCAGGATTTTGTTTTTCTCGTCACCACGGATCATCTGCCGCAACCCAAGGAGATGATCCGGATTGTTATCGATGGCCGGAATCTCCATTTATTCGACACCGAGACCGGGGAAAGGATAGAACTGGGTGAAAAGGATGATTCGGCTGCTGCCGCTTCTTCTTGTCTTAGGTTGCAGTGAACCGGAAAAGACGGCTCGGCAAAAATTGGAATTCATCCTGGCGGAGGACCTGAGGTTCATTACCGAAGAGATACGCCAGAATGACAGCGCCGCGATTTTAGATAAGCCCTATTATCGAATTATTGAGTACGGGGTTTTTCCGAACAGCCGAATTTATAACAGGAAGGCGGTCGTTGAATTTTATTATTTTAAGACCATCAAGATGATTCAGGTACGGAAATATCGATATAATCCTGCCATGATGCAATGGCAACGGTACGATAAAAAACTCGAATTTCACCTTTCATCTAACAGACAAAGGGCGCTATGTTTCGTCTCTTACTGCTGATGCTGCTTTGTTTCGTATGGCCGGGGCAAGCGCTTATTGTCATCAACGGCAAGGAAGAGCCTGTTCTCGACAGGACCGTAAACGATGGAATGGCGCTTCTGTATAAAGATGAATTCTCTGCTGCCATTAAGGTTTTTAGCGAAGTACGCGCTAAATATCCCTATCATCCCATCGGATATTTTCTAATCGCCGCCGCATTGGATGCCAAGATGGTTTTTTACTATTCCGGCTTCCTGGAGGCCGATTTCATGAAGAATTGTGAAAAGGCGATTGAAAAAGGAGAGGAACAGCTGCAGAAGTTGCCTAATGACAAATGGCTTTTATTTTTCGTGGGCGGCGCCTACGGTTATATGGGCACTTTTCAAGCCCGTTACAAGAATTATATCAGTGCTTTCCGTAACGGTTGGACCGGCGTTTCCCTTCTTAAACAGATCAATGCCAATAATCCGGATTTTGTGGATCCGCTTTTTGGATTGGGTACCTATCATTATTGGAGCAGTCGTCTTTCCAAAGCGCTCTGGTGGATGCCGGGACTCAAGGACGAACGGGTTACCGGTATCACCCAACTTGAACGCTGTCTTAACCGCGGAGAGTTTACCCGAGTACCGGCTGCCGGTAATCTCATGCGCATCTTTATTGAGGAAAAGCGATTTGCAGATGCCATTCGACTGGCCGAACAGCAACTGAAGATTTATCAGAATAATCGTATCTTTTTATACAATTTGGCGGAGGCTTATTATCTAAGCAATGACCTAAACGAAGCGGAGAAATATTTCGTTCAGGTGGTTGATCTATGTGACTCTGAAGAATTCAATAACAATGTGGGTTCGCTTAAATGCCATTCGTATTTGGCTAAAATCTATGAAGTCAAGAAGCTGTACGTTAAGGCGTTGGCCGAATGCCGACGCGGGAAACAGTATAAGTTCAATGAAACGGACAAGCTTCTTGCGCAAGAATTTCTGGATGATATCAACGGAACCCAGAACCGAATTCTTAAAATCTACCATCCCTCCCGATAGCGCTTATAATAACTCGGCAATCTGCACGGCATTCAGGGCGGCGCCTTTGCGGAGCTGATCCCCTACACACCAGAGATCAAGCGTATTGGCCTGGGACTGATCCCGTCGGATGCGTCCGACATAAACCGGATCTTGACCTGATGCGTCAAGCGGCATGGGCCAGCGATTTTGGGATGGGTCTTCGAGAATGTCGATTCCCGGCGCCTTTCTGAGTACGTCATAGGCTGCTTCCGGCGAAACGTCACGAACGAATTCGATGTTAAGCGATTCCGAATGGGCGCGAAGCACCGGGACCCGAACACAGACCGCAGTGAGGCGGAAAGCGGGGTCTTGGAAGATTTTCCGCGTTTCATTCAGCATCTTCACTTCCTCTTCGCAATAACCGGTGTCCGGATTAAATTTGCTGTTGTGCGGAAAGAGGTTAAAGGCGTAGGGATGAGGAATGACCGTACGGGTATAGGGCTTTCCCTGGAGTATGGCGACCGTCTCTTCTTTTAATTCCTCCATCGCCTTGGCGCCTGCACCGCTGCTCGCCTGATAGGTGCAGATGGAGACCCGTTTAACGCCGAAAGCTTTGTGTAAGGGGAAAAGGGGAAGCGCCATGATGATGGTAGAGCAGTTGGGGTTGGCGATGATGCCCCGGTGCAGACGAATGGCATCGGGATTGATTTCCGGGATGACCAGTGGAATATCAGGAACCATTCTGAAGTAAGAAGTGTTGTCAACGACGACGGCACCCGCTTTGACTGCGGATGGTGCAAATTCCTTGCTGAGTGAGCCGCCAGCTGAAGCCAGGACCAAGTCAATCCCTTTAAAAGAATCATGTCCCAATTCTTGGACCGTGAGTGTTTCACCCATGAAGGATATTTTCTTTCCTTTGGAGCGTGCTGACGCAAGGAGTTTCAGAGAATCCATCTTGAACTGGCGCTGTTCCAGAATGGACAGGAATTCGGCGCCTACTGCTCCGGTGGCACCCATGATGGCAACATTACGACTCATAATTCACCTCCGTGATGTTGAAGACTGCTGAAGCCTGCACAACCCCAGTATCTGCCCCTAAGCGGCGGTACTTCAGGAGCCCGGCTGCCGCAATCATGGCACCGTTGTCTGTGCAATATTCAGGAGTCGGAAAATATAATTCCTGATTCCCGTGCAGGGAAAGGGTTAATTTCTTACGGAGTAGACCGTTGCAGGCTACCCCGCCGGCCAACAGAAGTTTTCTGTCACCGAAAATTCGCATGGCTTGGAGGCTCTTTCTTGCCAGGACATCCATGACCGCTTCCTGAAAACTGGCAAGAATGTCGGTTTGCCGGGATTCCATGGCGGCTGGCTCTACGGTCTTAAGGAAGTTTTTCAGGGCGGTTTTGAGTCCTGAAAAACTGAAATTAAGATTATCTTTTCCGGGCAGGGCGCGAGGAAAGGCTGCAAAAAAGGGGTTGCCGGTGGAGGCCAGTTCCTCTACCCGACGACCGGCTGGATAGGGCAAACCCATCAGTTTCCCTGCCTTATCGAGTGCTTCTCCGGCGGCATCGTCGAGAGTGTTGCCCACGAGTGAATACCGGCCCTCTTCTCCGCATCGGACCAGGAAGGTGTGTCCTCCGGACACCAGGAGGGCTATATACGGGGGTTGAACTGCTTTCGGGTCGGTGAAGATGTTGGCTTTAATATGGCCGTCTAAATGATTCACGGAGACAAATGGAATGTGATGAGACCAAGCAAATCCGCGGGCAAATGAAAGACCGACTAAAAGGGCACCGATGAGGCCCGGATTGGAGGTGGCACAGACCAGACCAATGTCTGAGGATGAAAGGGAGGCTCGAGTCAGGGCGGTTCGGACCACCTCTTCTATTCTGACGCAATGCTCCCGCGAAGCGATTTCCGGGACCACACCGCCGAAACGGGCATGGTTTGTCTGCGAATGAATCACATTGGCATAAACCTTGAAATCTTCAGAGAGAATGGCAGCCGATGTTTCATCGCAGGAGGTTTCAATGCCGAGGATATACATGGTTAATGCTGTTTCACGAGATGAACGGTCTTGGGTTCCAGATTGGACCATTCGACATTACCCAGAAGACTGATGGTAGGCTCAATTTCGGTCTGTTGTTCTATTCGGAACCGAGTGTAGGAAACGTAAGCGTTTATCCGTTCGGGGCGGACAGCGTCTATTTCCTCTTGTGTCCCGACGATTGTAAAGGAAAGGGTATTGACATTCAAGGCCCATCCGGAATCCGGTGGAGCATCAATCAATCGTATCGGCACGTTGTCGAGTCGATGCTTTACAAGGGCGCCTGCAGCAATATGCAGGTTGACCCTGGCAGGCATGATTTCAATACCAAAAAGGTCGGGGATGCGGACCGGAACGGAAAAGGTGGTGTCATGTGTTAGTCCCGTGGCTTGTACGGGCAGGGTTTGCAAGTCGGACATCTCGGCGACCAGTCGGCGTGGCCCGATAACGGTGACGGTTTCAGGAACCAGGATCGGAGTCCCAATCAGCGTGTACCCTCTTTTCGAGGAGAGGGTTAGAGAGGGGATGACACGAATCGGTTTGGATATCTTGGCATCGAAAGGTAACAGGAGTTCCACAGGATTTTTGATGGACAGAATACGGACATCGGTCTGGACGCTTAAAGAAACGGTGCGGTTGTTCAGTGGCAGCCGGCATAAGCCGATGACCGCGCTCTCACCGTTGAGAAGAAGTTCCGCGCTCGCAAAGTGAAGAAGAAGAATTTCCTTTCCTTTTCCTGAGATAATCGCTGTAACGAAATGGGGGATGGGAGTGGTTGGAATAAGATGATCGGGAATATTAACCAGTCGAAGCGGAAGACTAAGCTTGGTTTCGTAATTTCGTTCAACCGCAATATAAAACCAGAGCAATAAAGCAGAAAAGAGTGCGATCAGACGGAGGGTAAAATGATGAAAAAATCTCTTCATGGTAGACAAGGAAAAGAGGATTAGTCGTCCGATCGCTCTTTGGAATGGTTTCCTGCATCCGGCTTTTGCTTTTCTGTGTCAGGGGCGGCTTCAACCACCTCCATAATTTCACTTTCAGCCTCTCCTTCGTCGTTTTCATAAATGTCTTTCAATGCCGTTCCGGATAAGGGCTGATTGGAGGAGAGAAGTGGGGAGAAATCTCCCAGATAGTTTTTTAGGAGCGCTTTTTCGTCATCGCCTAATGCATGGTGGGATGTCGATTTTTTATCTTCGGGAGCAGGGGGAGCGGGTGCTTTGACCGAAGCGATATCTGCCGCGGTGATAACAACCTGCTCTCCGCTGTCCTTTTTATTTTTTACAATCAGGATATCTTCGTTTCCGGAATCCTGGGTAATGGTTTCCGTTTGAATCGGAGTTTTTGTTTTTTCCTCAGCCCCTGTTCCGGTTATAACACTATTGTCTGCGGTTGGGGGACGGTATCGTATTTTCTTAGAATGGCCATGATCCTGCACTTCGGCGGAAGGGAAAATGGCTGAATCCATATAATGTGTTTTTGAATCACGGCCGTGAGAGGAGGATTCTCCTTTTTTATTGCTATTTAATCTTTCATCTACATCGGTTTCCAGTCGAAGTACATTTTCCGAAAGACGGCTGATTCGGGTTGCCGCCAAAATATTGATGATAAAGGAAATAAGGATTAGGAGAACTGCAATGGAAATTAAAATGACGTCGAAATCTCCGATACCCATGATAACCACCAAGAAAGAAATAAAATCTCTTTCAATATAAATTCTATAATTTAGTCAGGCAAGAAATATTATTTGACAATTCATTGATTTTATTACATATTTAACAAAATGAAAGAACTTGGACAAAACCTTGTTTCCATTCCTGAAAACACCATTTTGTTTCGGGAGAATGATTTCTCAAAGGATGTGTACATTCTGAAGACCGGAAAGATTCATCTCTACCGTCGGATGGGAAATAAGATTGTCATGTTGAGCGAGGTGGAGCCGGGTGGTATTCTGGGTGAGATTTCCGTTATTGATTCCGGTCCGCGTAGCGCCACAGCGGTTGCAGTAAAGCCTTGTACTGCGATAAAAATAACCCCTTCTGAATTTATGGAAGGGTTGCGGAATGTACCGGAATGGTTTATGTCTATTGCCCGGATTTTAGCACAACGATTGAGGGAAACCGATAAAAAACTGAATTTATCCGGCCCCTTGGTCAATGAAGCCAACATGGCGGCCATCCTGATGTATCTGTTTCACGATGCTTCCAACCGGGAACAAGGGCTTTCTTTACAGGAAGTGGAGGATACCCTGATGGAACTCCTCCATTTGCAGATTAACGAAATTCAGGAAGTTTTTGACTCACTTGAAAAGAAAAAGCTTCTTTCCTTCAAGCAGAATAAGGTCCGGGTTGAAGACGTCAAAGCATTGGAAGCGCATCTTGAAAAGATTCGAATGACTTTTTCCACATCTCTCGTTGTTTAGTTATTGTAAGAACATAATAATCAGTGCGTTATAGATAATTTAAAAAGCCCTAAAGTTTTTCCTAAAAATGCCGATAAAAAGAATGGAGTATTCTGTATTTTAAAAAAGTCTGTTTTTGGGGAAGAAAATAGGCTTTTCCAAGGGAAGGTGGTTCATGATGAACATCAATTCTGTTGAAAACGGAGCCAATTCGGCTCCTAAGATGAACCTGGAAATAAAAAAACGGGATTTGAACCAGGAGGTCATGAAAAAGACGCTGGGAGATGTTCAGATTAGGCGGGAAAAGGAGCTTAAGCAGGCTTCTGACGATAATGCTGAAAAGCGCGAAATGATACGAATGCAGGAACTGGAAAGTCGGAAAACACTTCAAGCACGGAAAGAAAGCGATCAAATTCAGGAGAATGCAATAAAACGGCAGGATCAGGAGCGCCGAAACCCTTCAAAAGGAGATATCATAAATTATATTGCCTGATTTGTGCTTTTTATTGATTCCAGGCCGTCAATTCCTATATTTTATCAATAATATTTTATAACCGTCTTTTCTAATTTTTATATCTCTATCCGGAGCTGACCATGTGGAAATTCAGCTGTGTCATTTTATCCGGTCTGTTGTTAATGTCCTGCGAGAAGAAACAGGATAGTCAAACTCGTTCCAGCCATTTTCAACAAAATGAGGAAAGTCCGCAGTATCAACAGGCGTTGAAGCGATATCTCTTTGACTATGCGAAGAAAAAGAGCCCACTTGTCGATACGATTAAGATTGAAGGTAACCGGCTCTATGTCAAATTTTCCCGCCCTGAAGCGGGTTTTAACTATTCCGCCTTTGCGCGGTCAGCGGCTTTGGAATTCAATCAATTCAAGCAGAAGCAACTTGGATTTACCGGTGTTTCCGTTTATTGCATACACGATTCAGGGACCGTGGCTCATGCGATTGTTCGTTAGCATACTTTTTTTATTCTGCTTTGTTCTGTCCTTAGCTGCTTTTGAAGCTGTTCGGAATGAGATTGGCATACCCTATTACGAACAGCAGGGATATCATGGTGCCGGTGTCATTTTAGGGGTGGTGGATGATGTGGATATTACCCTGAATGATTTTCGGGATCCGGCGACTGGCCATACACGGATTATTGCTTACAAACGCTATTATCTGAACGAACAGGGGGTCGGCCAATGGGACATTTGGGACAGTGTTCGCATCGATTCCTTGTTGGCCGCTGATTATACCTACAACCAATACCATGATTTTGATACCACCACGCTTTTTCATCACCGAAAAAACGATCACGGAACCATTATTGCCGGTATCATGGGTGGCAATGGGACCACTCTTCAGGCTGATGGAATCACTCAGACCGGTGTGATGGGCGTATGTCCGGCCTCCCGTTTTATCATTGTTTCCAGGCCCTATGACAGCTCTCTTTATTTCATCGATTCCATTGCGCAGCGTTACGGCTTGCCTTGGTCCTCAAATATCAGCTGGACTATTGGTCCGGAGAACGAAGTGAAGATGTTGACCGGTGTCGGTAAGCCCGGAAAAGTCGTGGTAGCTGCCGCGGGCAATAATAATTTCAAGAATACACGGAAGATTGTTTTTGCACCAGGCGATACGTTAAAAAGTCTGACCTTTGATCCGACCCCCTTAGACAGTCATATTGTAGGGACCATCGGACATACTACCTACTATTTTTATATGACCAGTTTCAACCTGGTCTATACCGGGGGCCATGCATTCAAAACCCAATTTCGGACGCAATATGCGGAAAAGAAGGAATTCGCCTTTACGGACAGTATGACAGGTGATTCGAGCTGGTATCTTCGCGGCGATGCAACGGCTTCGACTTTTGAGGAGTTTAAAGTACGCAAATACCACATCACCCATCAGCAGTTTGATTTCTATATTCAGGCGCCGCGCACGGGTAACTGGTATGTCGATTTTATAAAAGGGGCGGATCCGATTGAACCTGAAACCTTGGAACTCTCATTTACTTGGAAAGTGGATAATTATCAGCCTTATGGTGAAGTAGCGTTAGGGACAAATGATATCAGCCGTCACACGATGGTCGATTTTGCGCTGTTGGACGAACTCATTACCGTGGGCGGCAATGTTCATGGTATCATTGACGGTTCACGGGATACGGTGGGAGATATCTGTTATTACTCCGGTGTGGGTCCGAGTTTTAACGATCGTATCAAACCCGATCTCGTTGCACCAGCTCATGGAATGGATGTGCTGGCAGTTCATAACCTTTCTTCGATGGTGAGTCTGGTCTTTTTTGGAACCAGCTTTTCCGCGCCCTTAGCTGCAGGGGCTGCAGCGCTTTTATTGGAAGAGGATTCTACCCGAGATGCTGCTCAGATTAAGGCAATTCTAACCGAACGAGCTGTGGCCAATGAATTTTCCGGCACCTTGCCAAACGAGGTTTGGGGATATGGCATTTTAAACCTGGATCCGTCCAAGACCGATCAGGAGAGGATGACCGTACCCAGGGTTTCCGCACCTCTTTTTTTTGCACAACCCAATCCTTTTAATCCTGAAACCGTTTTTCGCTTCTCCTTGGAGCAAGTGCGGGCCGGGGAGCGTTTGAAAGGATGTTTGCGCGTTTTTAATGTGCAGGGTGCATTGGTCGCGGATATTTCAAAATCATTTCGACAGGGTGCGCTCCGTTCCGGGCAGGGGACTGTACGATGGGATGCTTCCGGTTTAGCGTCAGGTGTTTATTTTGCGGAACTGGTCTTGCCATCCAGGCGGCTTTCGACCCGGTTGCTCTATCTGCGCTGACCCGCCGTCCCGCGTCAGACTTGAACCGTTCTTTTGAAAGAGTTATATTACAACCTGTTTTGGGGCGTCGTCCAATGGTAGGACACCAGACTCTGGATCTGGTTATCGTGGTTCGACTCCATGCGCCCCAGCCAAAGGGTCGCTTTTCCTACCGGAAGGCGGCCCTTTTTTAATTATCCTCAAAATCCTGGGCTGCTTCTTCCAGGGTGCGATATTCATGAACCGTCGCTTCAGAGGTTAGCCCCAGTACATCGCGGATTTGCTCATTGGGATTGAGGATACCCAAGTTGCCGCCGATATCAGCCAGTTTTTTTGCGATGCCGGAGAGACTGCCCACGCCCACACTGTTGATATAGTCACAGTCGGAACAGTCTATCACGATGTTCTTGTGGCCGCGCCCCTCGATTTCGGATTGGACCTTTTGTTTGAAATAACCAACGGTCCGTTCGGACAGTTCGCCTTTTACCTTTAGGAGCAGGAAACTGCTCCGATCGTCGCTAATGATCTGAATCTTGTCCTTCATGCGATTCCTCCCAGGCCGGCCGCCTGTATGGCGCTGACACCTTCTTGCAAGAGCCCTGACTTTAGGGAGGCCATATCGTCCGGCACTCTTGTGGAAAGAAGCGTCAGCGGATGAGTTTCCGGGACTATCGAACA
>Ga0156536_1235_pt3 | contig 21880 bp, 20 predicted proteins | sample RifOxyB2_FD_111931 | JGI IMG/M metagenome (GOLD analysis project Ga0156536, IMG submission 111931) | Elusimicrobia bacterium RIFOXYB2_FULL_49_7 | reverse complement strand
CCGCCAGTCCGCATCGTGGAGCAGTCCCCTGTCCAGATCCGTCTCCCCGGCTTTCCAGGAGCGGCCGCCGTCCGCGGTCACGGCAATAAATCCGTTGTCACCTATGGCACAACCGTTTTGACTGTCCGGAAAGGCAATGGCCCGAATGGTGGGGTAACGGCTGGTGGGCCGTGCCGGTTGCAGGGTTTGAAGAGTCTCCGCTTCCCCATTTTCCCGCAATACGGTAATCCGGCCATTTTCCGAACCTGCGACAAGATTTCCATTTCGTCCGAGAATAGAAAAACCGTAGAGCCATCCCTTTTGACCGCTTCGAACCCATTTCCAATTTCTCCCACCATCCTCGGTCATATATAAAGCATCGTCCAACTGGTCATTGGCCGCGCCGCAAACAAACCCTTTTTTCCTATCTATAAAATGAACATCAAAGAGCCAGCCCACCGTACCCGGATAAGAAACCTCCCAGTGCTTGCCGCCATCCAGGGTGTGCAGGACAATGCCGATGCTGCCGGTTGCCAGATAGCGTTCCTGTCCGCCCACCACCCAGCCTTCGTTCTTATCAATGAAAAAGCAGTGCTGAAAAACCGCGTTCACGGGTACCGGAAGTTTGCGGAAATTCCGTCCGCCATCGTCACTGACATAGATGGTGCTGTTATTGCCGACTGCGTAAATGGTCTTGGCATCCACCTGGTGTACGCCGTAAAGGGAGACCGGATCCTCGGCGAAGAGGGTAATGGGGATCAATAAAACAAAAAGTAATGCAGCTTTCATTATAAAAATATACACTCTACCTGATAGGTTTCACAAATTCAGTTATAAAACAGAAGCCGGTCATCCGCTTTTGAAAGCGAAGTGACCGGCTTTTCCAGGAGGGACTATAAACGTAATCAGAAGGAGAAAACCGCAGCCATCTCCTTGTCATGAATTTTGGAATAAATCTCGCTTAAGGTTGCATAATCCTTGTCCGAAGACACTTTCATATAAGCGGATTGCCCTTCCAATTCATCAAAACGGGAGGGCATCATCCCCACCAGCGGCGTTTCGCTCATAGGATGAACCCGATTGCGGGACAGAAAAACCAGCACTTGATCCCCGTTTTTATATTGTATAGGATTATCGACGCTTTCATCCAACGCTAACTCAATTACATTGGTCTTTAAATCACCCTTCAACTGCCAGGTAATTTCGAGTAAAAGATAGGTTTGTCCTTTGTTGAAAACCTTGCCGAGTACAATATTAGGCGTGGACGCAACCGCACTTTCCATTTGTGCGGAAGAGAGGGGTTGCAGTAAGAAAAGCAACAAGTTAATCAATATAGAGTAGCGCAATCTTATCATTTTTGTCCTCCTGTATTTAATCTACTTAAAACAACTGCAATTTACATGCCAAAACACAATAAGTCATTGATATTGCTATTTAACTGTTTAAATAGCAGCTATTAGGCTTTCTCTAAAATAAAAACCGGTTTAAAAAAAGAAAAAGGGCAATAATTTACCTGTTACTTCGGCCAATTATTCCTATTGTGCCTGATAACTGGTAAATAGTTATATTAATTGCTTACATAATTATGATGTTACCCCGAAAACGAGTTTTACCCGTCCTTTTTGTCCTGTTAGGACTTCTTCCGTTGACCCATTCTCAGGAACGGTCCTATATGGGTTATAAAGCAATCAAGAAAAAACCGGCAGTTTCCCTGCCCTTTAAAAGCACCTCCCTTTCCATTGCCGTATGTAAAATGCTCGATGAAAACCTCACCGGCGAATTGGTCAAGGCAGCCCGATTCGACCTGCGAAACCGCTATCCGGACTTTGATATGGACATAGCACTCCGTATGCCGGTGGAAAACCTCGATATCTATCGTTTGGCTGAACTGTCGGATATTCAATATCTGATTGTTCCTCAGATTGAGAAAATCGGCGACAATTTCAAGCTCACCGCAGAACTCTTTGATGTCAAACGTATCACCGCCCTTGCCCGCTACGAACGGGAATGCAATTGCCCTTTTGAAGATGTGGTCTTTTTGATGCTGGCGGACCTGGCGGATCAGTTTTCAAAATGTAAACTGGAACTGGACAAGGAATGCCCTGCCGGAATGGTTAAGTTCGAGAAATCCAATTATACGATGGGTTCCTCCATCAAATATGACAATAATCCCGTGGGCACGATCATGGTCAATCCCTTCTGCATCGACCAGTATGAATATCCGAACATCCCGGGCAAGGAGCCGGAAGCCGAAAAGAGCTGGCGTGAGGCCAATCAAATCTGCGCCAAAGCAGGCAAACGGCTCTGCACGGAATTCGAATGGGAACATGCCTGCCGCGGCAAATTCAATCTTCTGTATCCCTACGGCAATCAGTATGACGACCACCGCTGCAATACGGAAGGCACCAAGGCCGAACGCATCGGTGATCGCGTGGACTGCCACGGCGAGGCCCTGGTTTACGATATGTCCGGCAACCTGAACGAATGGACCGGGAGCAACTGGGACGCGAACATTCAAAACAAAGTCATTCGCGGTGGCGGCTGGTTTTCAAGTGAAAAGGAAGCACGCTGCACTCTTCGTTTCAGCAACAATCCCGATACCCGCGCTAAAGCCATCGGATTCCGTTGCTGTAAAAGCATAGATAATTAATCATTTTCCATAACATGATCGCACCTGATGTCAAAACCGTCCGACTTCTGGACCGACTCACCATTGAAGGCGGCACTCCGGGACTGACGCTCATGGAAAGAGCGGCAAAAGGGCTTGTTGAAGCGGCCTTGGAAATGACCGCTGAATTAAAACGGCCCGCCCGCATCCTGGTGCTGTGCGGCAAGGGTAATAACGGTGGCGACGGTTTGTTGGCTGCTGTTGGGTTGAAGAACGCGGGCGCAAAAGTCACCTGTTTTCTGGCGCTTGGCGGAGAGACGCTCCAACACGATACCCGTACCGCCCTATCTCGGGTCCGGAAGGCGTCGCTGGCCTGCTTAGACGGCCGTCAAGCCCCCTTGCCCGCCTGGCATCAGTTCGATCTCATCCTTGACGCCCTGTTCGGCACCGGCTTCACCTTGCCGTTAACCGAGTCGATCCGTAAACTGACCCGCGCCGTCAACCTTTCCGGGATTCCGGTCCTCTCTGCGGATGTGCCCACCGGTGTGGATGCGGATACAGGTGCCGCCGATTCGGATGCTCTGTTTGCCGATCTCACCGTCACCTTCGGACTGCCCAAGCGGGGTCTTTTCTTTTTTCCGGCCCGAACCCATGTGGGCGATCTGCGCGTTCAGGAGATAGGGCTGAATCTGGACCCGCTACGCAGTCTCTCCCGACCCCTTCATGTCATCGACAGAACCCTGGCCGCCGGCCGGCTCCCCAAACGGGCCGAAGATGCGCATAAAAAAAGCTGCGGCCGCGTATTAGTCGTAGCCGGTTCCAAAGGCATGACCGGCGCAGCCGTTCTGACCGCCCATGCGGCGTTAAAAAGCGGGGCCGGTATCGTGACACTGGCAACACCGGAAAGCCTGAACACCATTTTCGAAATCAAATTGACCGAAGAAATGACCTTGCCCCTGCCCGATGCCGGTAAAGGACGATTCACGGCTTCACATACCCAACCCCTGCTGAACGCATTGGCGGAATATGACGTGCTGGCCATTGGCCCGGGCCTCTCCCGCCATCCGGACGTTTTTAAGATGGTCCGGGAATTGGTTTTAAAATCCCCGGTTCCGGTAATACTTGACGCAGATGGAATCAATGCTTTTGAGGGAAAAGCCGCGCTCCTGAAGAAAGCGAAATCCTCGGTTGTCATCACACCGCATGAAGGGGAATTCCGGCGATTAACCGGAGAAAAAGAGATGGGCCAGGGCCCGACACGAATCAACACCCTGTTGAATTGGCAGAATAAACTATCCGTGGCAGTGGTCTTAAAGGGAGCCCCCACTCTGATCGCCTTTTCGCCGGACTACGCCTGTGTCAATACCACCGGCAATCCCGGTATGGCCACAGCGGGTGCAGGGGATGTACTGACCGGACTGATTGCCGGTCTGTTCGCCCAATCCGGAGATCTGGAGGGAGCGGCCATCAGCGGGGTCTTTCTGCACGGCCTGTCCGGCGATGCGGCCGTTGTCGAACAAACCGACTATGTAGTGTCCGCCCTGGATTTAATCCGCTATCTGCCTCACGCTTTTAAGGAGATTGAACGATAATGGCCGACCTGAGCAGACTCCCTCCCCAAGCCGTGGAGGTCGAACAAAAGGTACTGGGCGCCATGCTTCAGTACCCCACGGCCGCCCCTGCGGTTTTTGAACTCTTGAAGATGGGCGACTTCTATCGCCAGGCGCATAATGAAATCTTCGACGCACTCCAGACCCTTTTCGAGCGGAACGAACCTATCGACCTGACGTTAACCGCCAACGAATTACGCAAAAACAAGAAGCTCGAAGCCGTGGGCGGCGAGGTTTATCTGATGGAGCTGGTCGAAAAGGCGATGACCCCCGCCAATGTGGAGCACCATGCCCATATAGTCAAGGAGAAGGCGTCGCTTCGCGACCTCATCAATACAAGCACCAGCATCATCAACCGCTGCTACGAAGAAGTGGATGATGTAGACGGGCTGCTCGATGAGAGCGAAGCCAAAATCTTCAGCCTTTCCCAAGGCCACGTTCGAAGCGGGCTTGTGCCCATCAGCGCCCTTCTGTCAACCACCTTTGAAGATATTGAAAGGTATGCCAAGGGCACGCTCCAGGGTATTCCCTCCGGCTTTAAAGACCTGGATGAAAAAACCGGCGGCTTTCAGAACAGCGACCTCATCATTTTGGCCGGGCGCCCTTCCATGGGCAAAACGGCACTGGCCCTCTCCATGGCGTCCTATGCGGGCATTCATGGGGCAAAAGCGGTCGCCATTTTCAGCTTGGAAATGTCTAAGAGTCAGCTGGTCCAACGACTGCTCTGCGCCCAAGCCCGGGTGAACATGCATCAACTCCGCTTGGGCAGACTGCCTCACAAGGATATCCCCAAGCTGGCCCTGGCCGCAGGCCCGCTCAATGAGGCGAAAATCTTCATTGATGACTCTTCGGACCTGAACATCCTGGAAATCCGTTCCAAAGCGCGTCGTCTCAAATCACAGGGCACCCTCGATTTCGTCATCGTCGATTATCTCCAGCTCATCCATCCCAGCCGACGACACGATTCCCGCGAACAGGAAATCGCCTATATCAGTCGCAGCTTAAAAGCCTTGGCCAAAGACCTGAATATTCCGGTGATGGCTCTGTCGCAGCTGGCGCGCCGCACGGAAGGTCGCGAAGACAAACGGCCGCAACTCTCGGATCTGCGTGAATCGGGTGCCATCGAGCAGGATGCGGATGTGGTCCTGTTCGTTTACCGTGAAGAAGTGTACGACAAAGAACAGGGCGAACCCGGCAAGGCGGAGATCATCATCGGCAAGCAGCGCAACGGCCCTATCGACACGGTCAACGCCACTTTTGTCAAGGATTACGCTGCCTTTGAAAACTATTCGCCGCGTGCGGAAGAGAGCATCCTATAAGCCATGTTAGATAAACTGATGTACCCTTTCATCCGGATCGCACTCGCCCTTTATTCGGCGCTGGATCGTTTCGTCTCCACCTTCGTCGATATCAGCCGGATTTATTACCTGGCCGGCAATATCCTCCGCCGTTTACCCCGCTCCTTTCAGCAGTCCCGCTTTATTCTGGAACAAATGATGTCGCTCGGTATCGCCTCCCTGCCGCTGGTCATCATCACCTCTTGCTTTACGGGAGGTGTAGCCGCCTCACAGGCCGCCTACCAGTTTTCAAATCTCATACCGATGACCTACCTCGGCACCGCCGTCTGTAAAGCCGTGGTCATCGAGTTGGCACCGGTGCTGACCGCCCTGGTCATGGCCGGCCGAATCGGCGCTTCCATTGCCGCGGAACTGGGCACCATGAAGACCAATGAACAGATAGACGCCCTGGAATGTCTTGCCCTGGATCCGCTCCGCTACCTGGTTCTCCCACGCTTTGTGGCCGGTATGGCCATGATGGTCTGTCTCACGGTCTTTGCGGATCTGATCGCCATTCTCGGTGCATGGGTGGTCTCCATCTTCTTTTTGGACGTCTCAAGCAACCTCTTTCTCAGCGGGCTGAAACTTTTTTTCGACCCACGGGACGTTTTCGCCGGACTCATTAAGGCAGCGGTCTTCGGCGGGGTCATTACGCTGATGGGCTGTTACCAAGGCATGGAGGCCGAAGGAGGTGCCGAGGGTGTGGGCAAAGCCACCATGAAAGCCGTGGTCAGTTCCTGCGTCCTGGTTCTCATATTTGACTTTATCGTGGCTGCTGTAATATTTTAACCTTTGAAGGATACGCATGATTCAGCTCGAACACTTAAAAAAACACTTCAAGAAGATGGAAGTCCTTCGTGACGTGAACCTCATGGTCGAAAAGGGCGAAACCATGGTGGTGATCGGGCGCTCGGGTCAGGGGAAAAGCGTCATTCTAAAGCACATCATGGGACTGCTCCAGCCCGACGGTGGACGCGTTCTGGTAGACGGCGAAGAGATTAGTACCCCGAACCAGGTCCATCTCTACCGTATCCGCAAAAAATTAGGCATGCTCTTCCAGGGTGCGGCCTTGTTCGATTCCATGACCGTGGGCGAAAACATCGCTTTCGCACTGCGCGAACACACCACCAAAACCGAAGGAGAAATCGCTCGAATTGTGGCCGAACGGCTTGAAATGGTGGGATTGCGCGGTATTGAAAATAAAATGCCCGCAGAACTCTCGGGCGGCATGAAGAAACGGGTCGGGTTGGCGCGCGTCATTGCCATGGATCCGGCTTATATCCTTTATGATGAACCCACCACCGGATTGGATCCCATCACTTCAGATACCATTAATGATCTTATTCTTGAAATGCAATCGCACCTCAAGGTGACCTCCATCGTCGTGACCCACGATATGGTCAGCGCTTATAAAGTCGCCAACCGTATCGCCATGCTGCATGAAGGGTCGGTCATCTTCACAGGCTCCAGCAATGAGCTTAAGGCGAGCCGGGATCCGCGCGTACAACAATTCATCCGCGGCCAACGCAAGCTGATGTACGAAGGCAAGATCGCCACAGAGGAAGAAAGCTCCAAGTTCCAGGAAAAATTCAGCCTGACTGATCTTAAATAACCTCTTTCCGCTGTGGATCTCGAAAAAAAATGGCAAGCCATCTTTTCGCAGCGGGCCCTTGCCTTCAATACACCGCATGAAATCTCCCATTGGACGGAACAGGGTTTTCATCGTCGGTTTAATGCCATCGGCAAACGGCTGAAAAAGCTGCATCAAAAAGGGCAACGTGTACTGGACTTGGGTGCCGGACCGGGCCCCTATGCCCGTTTCTTCGATTCTCCGGTTCTGGCCGATTATTCCTTTAATGTCCTGCAAAAGGTCCCGCCGGACCCGCCTACGCTCCGGGTTTGCGCTGACCTGGATCACCTGCCTTTTCGACCTGAGACCTTTGACGGATTGCTCTGCGTCGGACTGCTCCAGTGTCGCCGCATGAAGCCGGACGATTTGGCCGCCCTCGCCGCACTTCTGAAACCGGGTGGCTGGTTTCTGTTCGAAACTTTAAACTGCGACTGCCGCGATTTGGATGAAGAGATGGCCCCTTTTCAAAAAACTATGCTATCAACCTTCCGAAACGCTAAAAGCAGCGCACCCGCCTATTTCGTCTATAATGATTTTGTGCTTTATCACAGCAACAGACTGGAGACCGGATTAAATAAAGCAGGATTTGACGTGACTGGAAAGGAATTTCTTTATTCCGAGCTTCCGGCGCCGGCGGAACATTTCAACCGTTTCTTGGCGGATCTCGGTCTCTTCGCCAACGTAGAACGTCTTCATTCAAGATCGTTTATTCTTTACGGTATAAAATCACGCCGCCCGCCTCACCCGCCTTAACATGGCTGTTCCCGGCGGCCAATTGTGCCGCCAGATCGGGAAAATCCTTTTCTCGAAAAATGAGGTAATTGAACCGTTCCACCTCATCCGATACATAATAGGCGCATACGATTTCTTTCTGATGCTTGATGTGCGGTATCAGCACATTATCCGCCGCAGTACGGTGTCCGTCCGGAATGCTTCGGCACAAGGTAACAATAGCGCGATCATTTTCGGTGACCGGCATAAACCGGAGATAACCGCTGTTCATCACCACTATCGGGATCAGTGCAAGCCATAACGGAAAAGCCGCAAAACGCTTTTTCAGGCCGGCCACCGCAAACAGGCCGGCAATAAAAAGAAGCGTTAAGAGTGCCGCAGGATAATATAACAGGAGCGCCTTCTGCTGAGTGCCGCAACTCACCATGTGCATGATGAAATCGGGAAGCGCCCCCATCGCCAGGGGCGACAACAACGGCAACCCTCCGATAGGCATCAGCAGCTTGAAGGCCTGTTGCAGGGTATTTCCATTCAGCAGAACCGCCGGATGAGTGAGCAGATAAAACCCGGCTTGAAACGGCGTCTCCCCAAAGGTCAGATAGCGGCCCATATATTTTCCAAAGCCTGCCGAGAAATGGGGATTGATCACAAACAGGATACACAACCCATAACCCAGGGAAAAAAGAAAGAGCGGCAAGGTAAAGCCTTTGCGATCCTTATCGAACCAAAAGGCAATACAAAGAAAAAGTCCGGTGATCCATTCATTTTCTTTGGTAAAAAAGAAAAGCAGGAGAACCGCAAAAAAAGCGGCTCGTTGCTCCCGGACATAGGTTAGAAAAAGCAGACACAACAGAAAAGGGGCGGCCATCTCAATATGAAAATCAAATTCCAATCCGCGCAGCAGGAAAGGGTTCATTAAAAAAGCGGCGACAAACAGTATCGAGAAAAACGGAGAAGCGGTCAATCGACGCGACAGCGCATAAAGCGGAATGGCACAAGCCGCCACCATCACAGCCTGAAGAACAAGCAATATTTCAGGCCCCGGATGCAAAGCATAAACAGGAATGACTGCTAAAACCAAGGGAAAGAAATGTTCTTTCAGATAATTGACCCCGAAAAAAGGGGTATACATAAAAGAACCGTGCAACGTATTATAAAAAGCGTAGTCAAAAGCGGAGAGATCGTATCCGGTCGTCAATAAAGCGGCATGGCGGTTGAATTTCAGTGCAATGAAAAGACCGGAAAAGAGAAAAAACAAGAACCCACCGAACCAGGTTTCCGCCTTGGGCCAAAGAATATCCGGAAATGTCCGTTTCCGCAAGATAAGGGCCGCGGCCGCCAGAAGCAGGATCGTCACCACAAGACGAATGATCATGGATTAGAAATAGCTATTTTCACCGTTTGACGCAAGAAAAGGGAATATTCTATCTTGTCAAATAATGGCCGCCTTTCCCGACATGAACATTCTCCTGCTGAATTATGAATATCCGCCCTTGGGCGGCGGAGCAGGCAAAGCCACAGCCGCATTGATGGCCGAATTCGAGACCGCCTTCCCGGATACGATGATTGATATCCTGGCGTCCTCCGCCTCTCACGATGCCGTCGAATCTTTAAGCAAACGAATCACTTTATATCGTTTGGATATTCAAAAAAGAGGCCTTCTTTCCTATCAAAGCATGCGGAATCTTGTGCTCTATCTCCGAGAAGCTCGAAAAAAAGCCCTTGAATTGATGAAAATCAGATCTTACGATCTGGTTCACGCCTTTTTCGCATTGCCCACCGGCCTTCTCCCTCGCTTCTTTCTGCCTCAACTTCCCTACATCATCTCTCTCCGGGGATCGGATGTGCCGGGATACAGCGACCGATTCCGCTCCCTGAATCCGTTTCTGCGACCGCTTTTTCAGACCGTTTGCAGCCAAGCCGCCGCGGTCACCGCAAATAGTAAAGGCTTAAAGAATTTGGCGTTAAAAAGCGCGCCAAATATTGACATCTCAGTTATTCCCAACGGCGTTTCCCTTCCGACGATTATCGCACAACCGGGAACGAGAAGAAAACCGCTACGGCTCCTGTTTGTCGGCAGACTCATCCCGCGAAAAGGAATTCCTGCCTTGCTGAAAGGACTGGCCCTGGCCAACCAAAATCAACCCCTCTGGCACCTTGATATTGCGGGAAGCGGACCCGATCAATCCGCACTACAGACATTGACCCACTCCCTTGGCATCAACGGGTCCGTCGCCTTTCATGATCAATTAGACAAAGCGCCGCTGGACGCTCTCTATGCTGATGCCGACCTATTTATACTGCCTTCGCTAAACGAAGGAATGAGCAATGCGCTGCTGGAAGCGCTCTCTTTTGGGCTGCCGGTGGCCGCAACCGATACCGGCGGCAGTGCGGAACTGGTTAATGGAAACGGTCGGCTCATTGAAAAGGATTCGCCACAAGCCATTCAGCAGGTACTCAATGATTTTGGAACGCACCCGGAACGGTTAGCGGACCTTGGTAAAGAGAGCCGCCGAATCGCCTCTCTTTTCTCCTGGAAAAATACGGCCAAAGGATATTATCAGCTATATCAGAAAACCGTACTCTCCTCTCGGAAAGGCAACAGCTGATGTGCGGCATTGCAGGCTATGTCGGATTATCAACCGAATCAGGACGCCATTGTCTGGACAGGATGGTGCAATGCCTTCGTCCGCGCGGCCCGGATAGTCAAGGCATCCTTCAGCAAGATCACGTCGGTCTGGGCCATACCCGCCTTTCCATCATTGATCTGAACACCGGACAACAACCCCTTTGGAACGAACAAAACAATATCGCGCTGGCGGTGAATGGGGAAATCTACAATTACCGGGAGCTCCGACGGACATTACTCGGTCGCGGCCACATTTTCCGTACCACATCCGATTCGGAAGTTATTTTGCATCTGTATGAAGAAAAGGGGACCGCACTCTTTGCGGATCTGGATGGCATGTTTGCCCTGGCCTTGATTGATTTTAATAAGAATGAATTGATTCTGGCCCGCGACAGACTGGGTAAAAAGCCTCTCCATTATTGCCAGATTGGCAACGTGTTCTACTTTGCATCTGAAATTAAAGCCTTGTTAAGTATTCCTGAATTTGAGCGGATATTGAACCCACAAGCCCTTCGCCATTTTCTCACTCTTCAGTTCGTACCGGATTCCATGTCCATTTTCAATGGGATTCACAAGGTTCAGCCCGCAGAATTTCTGGTCATCCGGGAAGGTCACATTTCCGAACAAGCCCGTTACTGGCAACTATCCGTTCAAGAAAAAAACCCTCCCCTGCCGGAAATCATCCGGCAGATTCGTTCCCGTTTTTCTGACGGTGTACGCAAACGGTTGGTAGCGGATGTGCCGGTCGGCATCTTTTTAAGCGGCGGGCTGGATTCCACCCTCATCACCGCATTCGCGGCTCAAGCGTCCACCGGGCCCTTGCACACCTATTCAATTGGGTTTGAGGAAAAGGGCTTTTCGGAACTGAACAAGGCAAGAATGGTTGCAAATCATTTTAACACTCAGCATCATGAATTCACGCTCACCCTACAAACCTTGCAAACCGAAAGCAGCCGCATCCTTTCTCAATTCGATGAACCTTTTGCGGATCCCTCTGCGCTCCCCTTTCATCTCCTGTGTCGACACGCGCATGAGACTATCAAGGTGGTCTTAAGCGGGGATGGCGGAGATGAGCTCTTTGCCGGATACGATCGCTATCGATATGACGCTTGGTTAAGACAGCTTCCATTCCTGACCCCTGCTCTGGCAAAAGCCATTTCAGCGCTGGTTTCACCCTTACGTTCCAAAATGGATCGTCCGGTGAACCGTGATTATCTAAGCGGTCTTCACCGTCTCCCGCAGGTGCTCTCCCTGCCCGAATCAGGAAGTCTGGCGCGATGGAGCTCTTATTTCTCGCCAACCGATGCGCTTCTGTTATTGAATCAGGACATTCGTTCAACGCTTTCAACCATTAATGATTCTGTAAGCTATTTAAACCGATATTATTATCAACCCTTACCCGGAACCACGGCACTTAACCGTTCTCTTTATTCAGACCTTTGCACCTATGCGCCGGGCGATTATCTGGTAAAAAGCGACCGGATGGGCATGGGCACCGCGATGGAAGTACGGGCCCCTTTTTTAGACATTGCATTGACAGAATATCTCTTTTCTCTTTCCGGTTCACTTAAGATCGAGCGAGGACTCAAAGGTTTGTTGAAACTCGCCTTCCAGTCGGAGATTCCCGTTTCCGTGAAACACCTGCCGAAACAAGGTTTTTCCGTTCCTGTTGGAAAATGGATGCGGGAAGGATGGCTTTCGAATTACCGTGATCTTGCCGCCGGAGCCGACTCCATGAGCCGCACCTGTTTCAACACCGCCGTTATTGACAAGCTTATCCAGGAACATCAGTCGCAGCATAGAGATCATGGCAAAAAGCTTTATGCCTTGCTGGCGCTGGAGATTTGGTGGTTGCGATATTTTCAGGGGGTGCGATAATGGGCAATCACGATACGCTCTCTTCCCCACTTCTCTCGGTCGTACTCCTCTCCTACAACCATGGTCGCTTTATTAAGCGAACGCTGCGCAGCATTGAAGACCAGACTTTTCAGGATTTCGAACTCATCATTGTAGAGGATGGCAGCACGGATAACAGCCTTGCGCTTCTCCGTTCCATTCCCCACCGAGGCGTTCTTCATCACGGTCAGGGGCAAGGCATTGCAACCGCCCGCAATCTCGGCTTATCACTGTCCAAAGGGCGGTATATCTGTTTTGTAGACAGTGATGACACCTTGCTACCCGACCGTTTCGCCAAACAGACCCAAGCGCTTGAAAACCATCCAAATGCGGTTTTATCTTACGCGGATGCACAGATTATTGACGAAACAGATCGGGTATTAGGGCGTTTTCAGAATCGCTATCCTGTCAAGAACGGCTCTCTTGCGGATGCGCTTGCCCTTCATTACTGTTTCATCCCATCCTGTACAGTGATGTGGCGGAAAGCATGCTTTGAAGATTGCGGTCCTTTTACGCCACCGGATGTCAATTGCGATTATCTTAAGCTGATTGAATTTGCCCTTCAAGGTCCGGCCTGCGCTTTTTCAGAGCCACTGGCCAATTGGAGGCGTCACAAACAGAATCTCTCGCGTCAGCTTGACCCGGAAAAAAAATACGGAGACATCAGAACGGGCCTGGACGCATTGTTCCAAAAATATCCGGCATGGCATGAGACCTTGCGGCCTCATTTGAAAGCCCGGTTCAGCCGACTCTATTTTCTGACCGCTTTTTTTCTGGGATCAGAGGGAAACATGGATAAGGCACGAGGTTTCTATTGGAAAGCGTTTCGGACACATCCCTTTTCCCTGCAAAATCTGTTGGGCTTGGTACTTTCCTTGCTTCCTTTCCCCCGACTTCTCACTTCCCTTCACCGCCGAGTACGGAAACGACAACTTCCCTGGTAGAACAATCTTTGATTATTGTACCCGTTACCTGCCATTAACTATCTTATTTGCTCTGAAAATTTAAGGAGGTGATTGTTTCAGAATGATAGGCGTTAACGTTAAATCCACCGAACCGTTTGAGAAAGCCCTCCGCCGTTTCACCAAAGCGTGCGAAAAATCGGGTATTCTTGCGGATGTGCGTAAAAATCAGTATTTTGAAAAACCGAGTGAAAAACGCAAGCGCGAGCTTAACCAGGCTCGCCGCAAGGCGGAAAAGGAACGGCTGATCGAAGCCGGCATCATCAAGGTCCGTCCGCGTAAATCGCGCTTTGCATAAATCAACCCTGACGCAAAATACATAAACGGCTGCCTCGCCTAAACGGAAAGGCAGCCGTTTTTCATTAAAATACCATTTTAAGAAACGAAAGAATATTGACACGCTTCTGATATAAATTCTATAATAATTTTTAAACCGTTGTCCAAAGATATCGGTTTTTATCGTATTCATTGGAGGTCAAATGGGTTCCGCACAGCAAAGTACCGGAAAAGTCAAAATCTCCTTTAAACAGGCGGTCCGGCTCCTCATCCCCTACACAAAAAAACGGATACTGGAACAGGTACGTGCTGTCACGGTCATTGTCCTCAGTTTGCTGGGTTTTCAGCTCCTGGTACTCCGCATCCCCATTGCCCAGGCAGGGGTCATTGCCCTGGGCATCGGCTTGGTCATCAGTGGTCTTGCCTTTTACATGGAAGGCCTCTTCCTGGGTATCATGCCCTTGGGCGAGGCAAACGGCATCAAGCTGCCTCAAAAAACAAAACTGCCCACTATCCTGATTTTTTCCTTCATCTTGGGTATCGGTGTCACCCTGGCCGAACCGGCCATCGGCGTGTTGCAGGCAGCCGGTTTCTCCGTCAAAGCTTGGAACGCACCCCTGCTTTTCCTTTTTCTCAACCGCCTCTCGTCCGTGCTGGTCATTGCCGTAGCCATCGGCGTGGGTCTGGCGGTCATTACCGGCATGATACGGTTCATGTATAACCTTTCCCTGAAACCCTTTCTTTTTGTTCTTTGCCCTTTGCTCCTTCTGGTATCGACGTGGGCCGCCTTTAACCCCAATCTCATTTATCTTACCGGCGTTGCCTGGGACTGCGGCGGGGTCACGACCGGACCCGTGACCGTCCCCCTTGTATTGGCTTTGGGCATCGGTATCTGCCGCGTGGTGGGTTCCGCCGGCTCCTCCATTGCCGGATTCGGGGTGGTATCACTGGCCTCCCTCTTTCCCATTGTGACGGTTCTTTTTTCGGGTATCTTGTATCTTGATAAAGTACCGGATCCGATGCCGGAAAAAAGCTTTTTTGCCGTGGAAAATCGGGAAAAAGCGACCTATCTCTTCGGCGGCGAAGAAGGAATACGCGGTTACGCCTTTAAAAACGCCTCTTATGAAGGACAACTCGCGCTGTTCGACAATGACACATCGAAAATGATCGCCTTCCTAACCGCCTGCGCCAAGAGCGACTCGCTGGCAAAGAAAACATTTGGCGCGACCTCCGGCGCCTTACAGACATGGGCACTGGAGTTGGGTACCGCAGAACAGCGCTTGGCCGTCTTCGGCGATCAGACCGTCTTGAAACAAGCAATGTCCGATTATACGGTCAACCGGGGCAAGTTTTCACTTGACATAAAAGACCTAAGCAAGCGCAATACCCTGGCATCGCTCCGGGCCGTTATCCCGCTCTGTCTCTTTCTCATGCTTGTTCTGCTCGTTATTCTTCGTGAGCGGATTCCGCGTGCGGATGAAACGTTCATCGGCATCCTTTTTGCCTGTATCGGCATGTCGCTGTTCAATTGCGGTATCGAACTCGGCCTCACCAATATCGGTAACCAAGTGGGCTCTAAAGTACCCTCTTCCTTCAAAGCCATCCCGCTTCCGGAAAACCAGCATACGATCCAGGGATTTGATCGCAGCATTGTCCAAACCGCCATTTCGCCTTCCGGAGAAAAAGAGACCTTTTTCTTTACAAAAATCGACAATGAATACCAATCCCTTCCCTTCATGGCAGCGGGCTATGATTCTCTCATGCAACAATACACCTATATCCCCACCAAGGGCCCGCTGTTCGGCGGTAAGGAATACAGTATGTTGGGTATTCTGGTCGTCCTGCTCTTTACTTTTGCCATCGGTTATGGCGCAACAATTGCGGAACCCGCACTGAATGCCTTAGGATCAACCGTGGAGGAATTGACTGTCGGCACCTTTAAAAAAGCATTTCTGATTCAATCGGTTGCCGTGGGCGTGGGAATCGGTTTGGTACTCGGCATGTGCAAAATTATGTGGAACATTCCGCTGATCTGGCTCTTGCTCCCATCCTATGCGGTCACCCTTTTCCTCACCATCCGTTCCGGTGAGGAATATGTCAATATCGGTTGGGACTCCGGCGGGGTCACGACCGGTCCCATCACAGTCCCCTTGGTCTTGGCCATGGGACTGGGTGTAGGCGGCCAATTGGGTGTGGTAGAAGGGTTCGGCATTCTGGCCATGGCCTCCATCTGGCCTATCTTATCGGTTCTATTGGTAGGTCAAATCGTTTCCCACAGACAAAAAGCCGCTGCCGAACAACAAACGGCATTGGAAGGGGCATAATTATGGAAAAGATACAATCCTGCCTCATCACCGCCTGCATCAATCGAAATCTGGTTGCCGGCAAGGATATCACGCTTCTTCTGAAAGAATGCGGTATTCATGAATTCAATCTGGTCAGCAGTCGCAACGCCTTTCTACAGGAACGAAGCGGCTTCCTGGGCCATCTCTTGCCCGGACGGGCCATGGTAAGTCATCTTTCGGATGTCATCAGTTTCCTGGTGGATCCGGCCGAAACCCTCGCCGCCATGGCGGTCTTGGCAAGAGAGTTCAACCTGACATTGCCCGGTAATGGCTCCGTATTCAGTGAAACTATTTCCATTATCGGGAACAACGACCTCTTTACGCATAACCATCCGATCCCCATTCCAAATGGCACAACACTCCCCGCTTTCCAGAACGAACTTACCGCCATCTGTTGTATTGTTCAGCGTGGAGAAGGAGAGCCTATTGCCCGAACGGTCCTGCAATCCGGCATCGGTTCTCCTATCACTGCCTTCGGTGCCGGTACCGGACTTCGCGATAAAGTAGGGCTACTGCGCATCACCATCCCGGCGGAAAAAGAAATCCTGCTTCTGCTGACGGATAATTACGAAGCAGAACAGGCCTTTAATGTACTGATTGACGCGGGAAAACTGGATCAACCGGGAAAGGGATTCATTTATCTTTACCCCATCGGCCAGGGGCTCATTGACCCCAAAGTGAGCGAAGGCGTTTCTCTCCATGCCGCCAGCATTGATCAGATTATTTTCGCCTTGGACGAAGTGAAGGGGGGAACGCAATGGCGGCGAAAAGACATTCACGCTCAGGGTGCCGGCAGGGATGAACGGAAGTGTCTGCTCAACCTGCTCGATCTGACCTTTCAATGTAATGAAGGCCGTGCCGATGATTTGGTCGCAGCAGCCATGGCCGCAGGCGCAGCCGGCGCGACGCTGTCAAGACTGAAATATGTCGGAGAAGGCAGTTTGAAAGCGGGTAAAGCGTCTCCTGCCCGGGAAATGGGCAGTATGATTATCGGGGAACAACAGGTTGACGGTATTGCGCAGGCACTTGAAAAGACAGGCTTATTCGATGCACAAACCCAGGGTCAAATCAGGATAAAAAAGGTTACGAAGGCCTGTACCTATTTGGGCAAGGCCTCCTGAACGGGTACGAATCGCTCGCACCCGTTTTGCTTGGCAGTAAGGAGATTACAGACTGATAACGGAATTTTCGCTGTTGCCGAACGGGGTCGGAACGTAACGATCCGCTTCAGCATCGTTTTCCCAGATATTCTCGTCAATCAGGTAACGAAACTGGTATTCACGCCCTGCTTCCAGGTTCAGCGTGGTAGTAAAGGAACCGTTCTTCTGCTTTTTCAGGGGGGTTGCGTAGGTTTCCCAATTATTGAATTCCCCTACAACGTAAACGGTTCTTCCTCCTTTGGCCGCTTCCTTGGGAAGGGTAAACGTTACTTTTGAGAACTTCTTGTTCTTTTGGTACTCTTTTTTAATAGCCATAATGCACTCCTTTCTATTCAAGAATATTGTATACTCATCCGGGAATGTCAAGGTTAATACAAGAAATCCATACGAAAAAATAAGCCGGTCATTGTCGTTGGGGCGGGATTAGCCCGCCCCAACCAAGATCCGTTATTGAATAACCACTTCTCTGGATTGTTTTTCCTCATTCTTGCGGAGCTGTACTTCAAGCAGCCCATTTTTGAACGAGGCTTCCACATTTTCCTCACTGATGTTTTCACCGAGATTAAAGGTACGTTCGAACCGGCCATAGCTTCTTTCGCTATAAAAGTAGCCTTTTCGTTCTTCCTTCTTCTCAAGCTTCTTTTCACCGGAGAGGGTTAGGACACCGTTTTTTACACTGACCTTAAGATCCTCCTTGGCCACACCCGGTACTTCGGCAATCAGTTTGAAATGATCCTTTTCCTCATGGACTTCAACTACCGGATAAGTCCCAGCCAGAGTACGCGGCTCAATCCAACCTTCTTTGGCAAGAAAATCATCAAGCCAGCCGGAGAGCACTTGGGGCTCATAACGTGTTAAGAGTGACATAAAAACCTCCTTTTAGGTTTAGGGTTTGTTTGCATTTCGTAAAAATGATAACAAAGACAATGCCCAATTCCTTCCTATTGATTTGATAATGGATTACAGCTTCATCCCGGCGATACTTAGAATACGCTCTTTTTATTTTGAAACAGGGGGTGTTAAGAATAAAAACAAAACCCCGCAAAATACGGGGTTTTAACGGTTCGATCGATTTGAACGGCAGCTTACTGTTGTACTTCAGCCCCCGTGGAAATATTAATCTGAATGTGAGTGGTCTTGCCATCGCGTTTTCGGGTTACCGTTGCAATTGCCTGACCATTCGGTTGAAATTGAATGCTAATGGTTCTTAAAATCTTATCAATATAGATTTTCCCTGCTTCCGGAAAAAGCCAGAAACCCTCCTCACGATAACGAATAACATTCGTCACCGCGGCATTCTTGAATTCAACACCCGCACAGGTTCCAACAATGGTACCATTCTTAATACAATAAGTGTCAAGCTCGGTCTTATGCAATTTAAGAGTCATGGCCAAGCGGATATTGGCTTCATGGCCCTGGCGGATACGAATCATGTTCCGATGATGTACAATACTATCGACCTCGGCCAAAGAGGGCCGTCCTTCAATCAGCTGTCCATTGGCATCAAAAAACCAAACCGAATCGATTCGTTCACGCGCCCCGCTGGCATAAGTTACCTGCGCCCGTCGAACCCAGCAATAGGTATTTTGCTGCTGCCAGGGTAAAATAATTACATCCATATTGACCGTATCCGGGATAGATTGACCGGAATAGGCTTTGGCTGTTGAAGCGCCGATATTGCTAAAATCAAATGCTGCGGCATCCATGGCGCTCACTTCGGATGCCATGAGTGCTGCAGTGCCATCCAGGGCATCGGGGTCATCCTCAACTTTTGTCGCGTTTTTATTGCATCCGGAAAAAACAAAAAGTCCGACAAGCAAAAGAGAGGAAAGCATCGCGTATTTTTTCATAAAAAGCTCCTTTTAGGTTAGAGGGGGCCACTTTCATTCCCCATACTGCAAGGAATGTGCCAACATCGTTTTCGGTCAAATTTTGCCATTCCCCTCCCCTGACGCGTACGAAAGCGTACACTTCTGTACGGCCGCGGCTGTCTCTTGCAATGGCACTTGAATTATTATAATTTTCTTATTAAATATCAAAAAGCAGTGGATGGCCCATCATGATGGGCCGCTAAACCATCTAATTTAAAGGAGTGTCATTATGGGTAAGGAACGCGATGTCAAGAAAGAGGATAAGAAAAAACCTCAGAAGACCCTGAAGGAAAAGCGCGCCGAGAAAAAGGCAAAACAGGCTGCCCGCGGCGCATAATCAGCTGTTGCATCACAGACGACAGACCGGAAACGTTAGACATCATCGCTTCCGGTCTTTTTATTTCAGACGGATACGCCTTCCCTCTTCAGCACTGACATAAGCGGCATAGATGACCTTCAAGGTATCTTCTGCAAGCGCCAGATTGCTGACCGGTTCTCGGCCTTCACGAAACGCTTCAATAAAATCGGTCAGCTCCCCATCATAACCGCGAATCCACTCATCATCCGGGGCCGGAAAATTCCATCCTCCATCCGTCTCCAATTTTTCCTGAATATATTCATCCTTGAACAGACCCGCCTGAGGGGCAAAAACCTGAAGCGTATCATTGGGGTTGATATTGGCCACCAGCACAGCGTTGGAGGAATAGACCTCTATCTTGTTTCTAACCCCACCCAGGGTGCAATCCGATGAAAAGACCGTGGCCTTGGAATTATCTTCAAAGGTGATGATAGCGCACGCCCAATCCTCCACATCCACCCAGGCATGCTTGATGAATTTTTCCTTCTCGGCCTTAAAAGCATCCATCCAGGTATGATGACCAATCTCAGCCATGACCGCTACCGGCAAAATGGGACGTTTCTGCTTCAGCCGTCCTTCCCACACTTTCAGATGCAGAGCAACACCCACCGGATGAGCACCGAGTCGCAGGAGAGAGCCGCCACCGGACCGCTTCCAGGTGCGCGTATAATCCGCATGGGAGCCGCTATGGCTTTCATCAGCCCGGATATCGAAAATGGTCCCATTCGCTTTTTGCAGCAACCGTTTCATTTTAACAACCGGCGGAGAATAAACATAATTTTCCGCATAGCCGAACCCTACGCCAGCTTTCCTGACCGCGTCCACGCACGCTTTGGCATTCTGCACGGCTTCATCAAAAAGCAGCTTCCGGGGAAGCTCCAATCCCGGTTTTTCCTTACCCGAGCTCAGACCGAATGCACCGGAAAGCGGTTTTTCGCAAATGATGTGTTTGCCAGCCTGTGCGGCTGTGAGGATCATGTCCTTGTGCAAATCATTGGGGGTACAAATATCCACTACGTCAATATCCGGATCTTTCAGCATATCATCATAGGAATTATAACTTTTAGGCAACCCATATTGGGCGGCAAAAACCTTGGCATTCTCCGGATTTCCAGAGACCGCACCCTGTACTTGAACGGATGCAGAATTCATTTTCTGAAAGGAACGCATATGGGTCGCTGCAATAAAGCGGGTGCCGACCAGACCGATACGAACCGGTTTCATCTCAGCTCCTTTTTTTCTTTTTCGCACTCAACCGCGATTTTTTTTATATACGCTACAAATTCCTCATCCTCCCCTTCGAGCAAATCAGGGAGCACATGACGAAAATCCTTCCGGCAGCACCATTCGCGCATATAGTCTTCCCAGGACTGCCAGCGCCGCCGCTTATTACGATCCATGTCCTTCTCATAGGTGAGAATATAGGCTCGCTCAAACAGGGAAACCAGTATATCGAAAATATTGATCCGTCGTTCCTTTTGTTCGTCCGTGAGCTCCAGGGAGCGGTTGGATCGGAGTTGGAGATCCGCATTTTCAATGACCAGTTTAATGAATTCAGAATAACCATCCATGAGACGATCGTAAATTTCTCCCTCTTCGTTTTCCCGCTCCTTGCGTTGTTCATGAATGAACACAAAAAGAGCCATGGGAAGACCCACAATGGTCACCACATAACTCCAGAGTTCCATATGTTCGAGAATGGTCATGTCTGTCTCCTGCTTTTGAGGTAAAATAGTATATTTATCTTCATGCCATCAAATTCCACCATTGCCGCACTGTCCACGCCCCCAGGGACAGGCGCGATTGCCATTATCCGCCTGTCCGGTCCCCATGCCTTGACCGTGGCGCTTAAAATGTTCAAATCCACCGGAAACCGCACCACGCTGGAGCCGCGCAAAGCCACCTACGGTCGACTTGTAGACAAAGGAGAACCCGGCGAAACCGTTCTATGCACCTATTTCAAAGCACCGGCGTCCTACACCGGGGAAGAAGTCGTCGAAATCTCCTGTCATGGCGGCACCTTTGCCGCACGCAAAACACTCACTCTGGCCTTGGAAGCAGGGGCCAAGCCTGCGGCACCCGGCGAGTTTACACGGCGCGCCTTTATGAACCGAAAACTGGATCTGGTTCAGGCAGAGGCGGTGGCCGGATTAATTAAAGCGGATTCGGAACGAGCTTACGATCTTCTGAACAGACAGCTTTCCGGGCAACTTTCAAATACGCTCAGTCAACTCCGTCAAACGCTGCAATCCCTTGCCTCGCTCATTGAGGCCAATATCGATTTCGCGGAAGAGGATATATCGATTTTTAACACGGCCGAAGCCGATCGAATTGCCCGTGGGGTAAAAGAAGAGATTCAACGTCTAGTGAGTTCCTTTCGGGAGGGCAGGCTGGCGATAGAAGGATTCAAGGTTGCTCTGGTAGGGCCGCCGAATGTGGGCAAATCCAGTCTCCTGAATGCGCTTTGCGGTCGCGACCGCGCGTTAG
>Ga0156536_1253_pt2 | contig 22099 bp, 19 predicted proteins | sample RifOxyB2_FD_111931 | JGI IMG/M metagenome (GOLD analysis project Ga0156536, IMG submission 111931) | Elusimicrobia bacterium RIFOXYB2_FULL_49_7 | reverse complement strand
AAGCTGTCCAAGCGTAACTATGAATTCGAAGTGACTTCCGGAACCGCGACCGCCGCTATCCGCGGAACGATTGTGGCCATGGACAAGGTGGCCGCGGATTCAGCGACTGCCGTGAAGGTATACGATGGCAAGGTCGAGGTGGGTCCGGGAGCGGATCTGGCAGCCGCGCAGGCGGCAACAAGGGGCACCGCCGGAACGGAGCGCAAAGAGATTTCAGGTCCGGGCGAAGTGCCGGGCCCCTTTGAGGTGTCGCTTATGGAATGGGTCGCTATCGTCAAAGGCCAGCAGATCAATGTGCGTCCGGACGGCAAATATCACAAGTTCAATTTTGACCAGCAGAGAGACGCGCAGGATTCGTGGGTCAAGTTCAACCAGGAACGCGACAAAGTGGCGGCCATCAGTCATGAGGAGCAGAAATAAGGTTTCATTGTCCCAGGTAACGCATGGCCCTTTTTGATCTGCTCTATTCCTTCGGCGTTCGCATGAAGGAAGGCACCGAATTCCTGGCTTACGGCCGGGAGATTCTGTTGGGTTGGGTCAGGCAATATGCAGGTTCTCCGGATCGCTCCTTTTCCGTACTTGATGTGGGTTGTGGAAAAGGAGCAGACCTTCTGAATATCAAGACCGCCGGATTTCATCAGGCCGACCTTTTCGGCATTGAAACCTATCCGCCCAACCAGCAAATCTGTGATGCGGCGGGGATCAAAATTTTTGGTGTCAATATCGAAGAGCAGCCCCTGCCGTTGCCCGACCATGGCCTGGATATCATTATTGCCAACCAAATCCTGGAGCATTGTAAAGAACTTTTCTTTGTTTTTTCCGAATTTTCACGCGTGCTGAAACCCGGCGGATTGTTGTTGGTCGGCGTACCCAATCTGGCCGCTTATCACGATCGCATTGCTTTGTTGTTGGGCCGTCAGCCTACCTGCATTAAAGTATTGGGCCCGCATATCCGCGGTTTTACGGCCTCCGGATTACGTCAGTTTGCGGATTGCGAAGGCTATTTCCGTATGACCGACCGTCGCGGATGCGGCTTTTATCCTTTTCCTGTTTTCCTCTCCCGGCTATTGTCCCGTCTTTTTCCCACCTTTTCCACCAGCATTCACCTTTGTTTTGAGCGGACGGACAAACCGGGAACCTTTGATAGCGTGTTGAAATCCCGTCATTTTGAAACCCCGTTCAAGAGCTGAATCCTATGTATTCCCGCCTCTTGCAGGACCCTTATTTTAAGATACTGAAGAAAAAGAGAATCGGCGTCCTCATGGGCGGTCGTTCCGCTGAACGTGAGGTATCGCTTATGTCGGGCAAGGGGGTGATGTCTGCCCTGACCCGTCTTGGATTTCAGTGTCAGGAAATTGACGCGGCGCGCCATTTGGAGAGTCGTCTGGTGGCGGATAAGATTGATATCGCCTTCATTGCACTCCATGGGCGGTGGGGAGAGGATGGGACGGTCCAGGGACTTCTTGAATATATGGATATTCCTTATACCGGTTCCGGGGTCCACGCATCGGCATTGGCCATGAATAAGGTCTCGTCCAAACGTATTTTCCAGAATCTTCACATTCCGACAGCGCCTTTTGTTACATTTGACTTGAACGATGAGCTTAAAGAAGCGTTGGGATTGGCCTCCAAACTCGGATTTCCGCTGATTGTCAAGCCTTATAACGAAGGATCGAGTATCGGTTGTCATATTGTAAAAAACCGGACCGAACTGGAACGAGTCCTGAAACGGGAACGAAAACGATATCCCAGGCTTTTTGCGGAAAAGCTTATCCGCGGAAAAGAACTAACGGTCGGTATTCTGGAACAAAACGGGATTAAACAAGTATTGCCGATTCTTGAACTCACCCCGCGCCGTTCATTTTATGACTATAAGGCCAAATATACGCAGGGTCAAACCGACTTTATCCTGCCGGCGAATATTCCGTTGCAGGCTGAAGAACAGATTAAAGCGCTTACCGTGCAGGTCCATGATGCGCTCAATTGTCACGGTTATTCCCGGACCGACTTCATCCTGGAGGCAAAAAGCGGGATTCCCTATGTGTTGGAGCTCAACACGCTGCCCGGATTGACCGCCTTGTCCGATATTCCGGCCCAAGCGCGTGCCGCCGGGCTGACCTACGATGAATTAGTCTATTTTATTCTACAGAGCAGTCTGACCACGCAGCGCAGTATGAAAAGGGCGGTTTATGATTGATAAACTGGGCGTCAAATGGGTTGAAATTGATTTGGACGCGCTTGCACATAATTTCCGTGAGATCAAAAAGCGGGTGGCGCCGGCGAAGGTCATGGCTGTTGTTAAGGCTGATGCGTACGGCCATGGTGCCGTTGAAGTGGCGCGCACGGCCGCCCGATGCGGTATCCGTTCCGTCGGCGTCTCCTGCCTCGAAGAAGCCATTGAACTTCGCCGGAATTTCATCAAAGGAGAAATACTGATTTTCGGCGCGCTTCCGGTTTCACAGATTTGCGATTTGTTGAATTATGATCTTATGCCATCGGTTTGCACGGAAGCCTTTGCAGAAGCGTTATCCGATGAAGCCGGTAAACGAGGTAAGGCAATTCCGGTCCATGTCTGTGTGGACACCGGTATGGGGCGCGTTGGCCCGTATTATACGAAGGCGTTGCCGCTTCTTCAGCGGGTCGCAGCCCTATCCCATCTGAAGCTGGCCGGGCTCTATTCCCATTTTGCCACAGCAGATTCCGAAAGTACCACCTTTGCCCGTATTCAGGAAAAACGGTTCAATTTATTATTGAAACAGATTGTCCGGGCCGGGATTACGATCCCGATCATTCACATTGCCAATAGCGGCGGGGTGCTTAATCTGGCGGAAAGTTATTTCAAACTGGTTCGGCCCGGGCTCATCACCTACGGTATCTATCCCTGTCAAAAGCGGAAAGGTTATCCGATATTACGCAACGTATTGACTTTCAAAAGCCGCGTCTCCTTTGTTCAAAGCGTGGGCAAAGGATTCACCGTGGGTTACGGTTGCCGCTATGTGACGAAAGGGGAGACCGATATTGTCACTCTGCCCATCGGTTATGCGGACGGCTTTTCCCGCCATTTTTCCAATCGCGGAGCGGTCATCATCAACGGCCGCAGAATGCCTGTCGTGGGGTCGGTCTGTATGGACATGATTATGGTGGACGCGGGAAAGCATTCCGGTATTCGTGAAGGAGATGTTGCGGTCATCATCGGCCGGCAGGGGAAAGAGGAGATATCGGTTTATGATATCGCCCGCTCCTTGCGCACCATTCCCTATGAAGTCATCTGTATGATCAACCGTCGCGTCACTCGCCTTTATATCAAGGGACGCAAATCTTTTGCGGTTAAACGGATGATTACCGAGTTTTAGCGGGTGGCGCGGCGTGTTCCGATATTTCAGCCGATTTATCCTTAATACCGCGCTCTTTACTTTTATTGTTACGTTATCTCTCGTTGTTCTCTTTCGTTTTGTCCATCCCCCGTTTACCACGTTTATGGTGATTAAGAAAATCCAAAAAGGGTTTTTTAAGTACACCATTAACTATCAGTGGGTCGATTTGAAGGAAATTTCACAGCAAGCGGCTTTTGCCGTGGTGGCATCAGAAGACCAGCGTTTCTTTGAACATTGGGGAATTGATGTAACGGCAATAACCAAGGCCTTTAAGCGAAACCAGAAGAGCCGAAAACGTTTGGGTGGCAGCACATTGACGCAGCAGACTGCGAAAAATCTTTTCTGCTGGCCCTCGAGGACCTATTTCCGCAAGGCGGTGGAAGGATATTTTTCGCTTCTGCTTGAGACGGTGTGGGGGAAAAGACGGATTTTGGAGACCTATCTCAACATTGTCGAACTTGGGCCTGATGTTTTTGGGGTGGAGGAGGCTTCGCACCATTATTTCGGGCATGGCGCCAAAAGCTTGACGCGGGAGGAAGCGGCTCTGCTGGCGGCTATTCTGCCCAATCCGATTCGATATGATGCCCATTCGCCCAGCGATTATATTCGGCAACGTCAGACGCAAATTGTCTGGCAGATGCAGATGCTGGAGTGCAGGTCGGAGGTGAAGAAACTGTTTAAGCTGTCGGGCGAAAAGGGCAGATAGCCATGATGCCCCTTTCCGTTAAATATCGGTTGTTCCGAAAATCTCTGCAAGCCATCAAAACGCCCCGTTTTGCTTCGCTTTTTCTGACCCGTCGCTGCAATTTGACGTGCGCCTATTGTAAAAGCCGGGAACAGACTTTTCCGGACATGGATTTATCGCAATGGAAAGCCGTCATCGATAAGTTGCACGGTTTCGGGGTCTGTCATTTTACTTTAACGGGTGGAGAACCCCTGTTGCGGTCTGATCTTTTTGAGATTATCCGTTATATCACTCAAGAGAAAAAGAGCCTTTGTTGGATGATATCCAATTTCAAGAATATGACACCGGATGTTATTAAGAAATTAGCCGCATCGGGGCTGGATTTCGTTTCTTCATCGTTGGACACCTTGGACGTTACGCGGAATAAGGGGGGGGCAGCGGTGTTTGATGCTTTGGCGATAGCGCAACAAGAGGGGATTGTCGCATCCATTCTGGCGGTGGTTACTCGGGAAAATGTGAAGGAGATCCCTGCTTTAGTGGATAAGGCGATCGGTTGCGGTATTTTATTCGATATGGCTTTGTATCAACATGTGGGAGGGCTTTTTTCTTTTTCAGATACAGGCCCGAAAGTGGCGGACCCCACTGTTTTGCGACAACTCAGCCGGTTTTTACTTCAGAAGAAATGGCGTTCCGGTCGCATTGCCCCTTCCCGGAGTTTTCTTAAAGCCATTCCCGACGGCTATCTTCCGTATACCTGGAAATGTTCCAAAGAGCGGGATTTGTTTCTGGTTGTCAATAATGACGGTCGTCTCATGCCTTGTCAGGAATGGGTGACCGATATCAAGGTAACGGACCTGGCCGCTCTGAAGGACCCGACATGGCGCCTGGCGAAACAGGAGGTCGTGGAGAAATGTCCGGGCTGTTTTTACGGGTGCTATTTCCAGAAGGAAAATATCACGCCCTTGGATGCGCTGCTGGACGGGTGGGGATTGGTTAGGCTGTAAAATCCGCAAATCGGCTGGAACCTTGGCGCAGCCAAGGCCAAGCCCAACGTGGTTTTTCGTTACGAGAAACGGCGATACGAATAATCATTGACAAACTATTCTATTAAGGAGTATATTCTACAAGTAGAATAGCTTGCGGAGTATTTGTATGTCTTTATCTTACGGTTTACTTGGTTTGCTGAATTATTTTCCAATGAGTGGGTATGATCTTAAGAAAATGTTCAATGATTCCATCAATTTCTTCTGGGCAGCGGAAACCAGTCAAATCTACCGGGAATTAAATGGATTGGAAAAGAAGGGTGATATTGTCTCCAAGGTCACGGCAAGCGCAAAAGGACCCAATAAGCGGGTCTATACCATCACCAAACAAGGTAAAACAAACCTAAAGAAATGGCTGGACAATCCGCCGGAAATCATCGGAGAAGATCAGCGAAATGCCTTTCTGATACGGGTTCTTCATTCATCCCAGATTGGATTCAAAAAACTCCATCCTCAGATGGAAAAACGGCTTTTGGCCTATCAAACCGAATTGCGGCAACTGAACATTGTTGAACAGAAGCTTATCCATTACCTTAAAATGTCGGGCCAGGAGGAGAATCTACCCTATTGGGAAATGGTTTTAAGCCGTGGCCGATATGTCACCAAAGCGAACATCGCGTGGGCAACGGAAACGCTCAGGAACCTGAAAAGCCGGATGAATAAGGATCGATCATGAGTTTTTGTCACTCAGTTTCAATCCTGCTGATATTTGTCATTTCTCCTATCGCTCTTTTGGCAGCGGAAAAGGAAGACCGGTGGGGGGTTGGTTTCCAGCCCATCATCGGCTATGATGACGATGCCAGCTGGACCTTCGGCGGAAACAGCGCATTTTACTATAACCCCCATCCGGAAGATGAATCCCAGGAGTTGGACGAACTGGGCCTGACCACAACGGTCACCTTAAACGGCGGGGCCAACGTCCATTTTGACATCACCAAAAATATGAACGGCAATGCACGGGTGCTGAATACCGTGTTCGGGTGTGAGCGATACATCGATTACTTTTATGGAACCGATGAAAATGGGGCAGAGTCAGCCAAAGAAAAATACACGGCCATCGATGTGCCGTTTCATGTCTCCTATTCATTCAATGCATTAGAACATCTCTATGTCAGTGCGCATTACGATTTTCTTTATCACGATATCAGCGGTGAAGGGGCCGAAGATGCGCTCTTAAGCAACGAATTGATGGAAAGCGACCGTACGCACTGTTCCGGTGCAGGCATCGGCATAAATTACAAGACAACCAATCCCGGGATATATAAAAGAACAGGCTATCAGGTATCATTAACCAGCACCAGCTATTCATCCGCTTTACTCAGCTCGTCGATATTTGAATACACCAGCCTCGGCTGGCGCTACTATGTTCCCGTATTGTCAACATGCGTTTTGGGCCTTCAACTTCGGGGCGAAACCACTCACGGCGATGTCCCGGTGAACTATCTGCCCTCTCTGGGCGGAAACAAGCTGGTACGGGGATTTTCCGGTAGCAGATATATGGCGGAAAACTGCATTTCAGGACAGGCCGAATTCCGATTTCCCATGGTCTGGCGGCTCGGGGCCACCGTTTTTGTAGGCGGTGGGGAAGTGGCGGATTCATTCAAGGATTTTGGAAGCCACCTCAAAATGGCCGGCGGGTTGGGATTTAGAGTGATGGTTCAGAAAAAACAGAACATCAATATCCGATTTGATTTGGCCTATAACAGCGATGGTGAGTTAATGAAATACATCAAGTTAAAGGAAGCCTTTTAATGACAACATTGGCCATCACCGGCTCAACACTGCTGGTTGTCCTTAGTATATGGGTGCAGAGCTTTTCCCTGATTCCTGATTTGTTCCGATTAAATAAAGAATGTCAGGAAGAGGGCTACTATATGGCGGAATTTGAATTTAAAATGCTCGGATTTGCCTATTATCTCGATAAAGGAGAATATGTCAAGGCAATCACCGGCCTTCGGAAATATCACAAGCAGCTTAAATCACGGAAGGGATTGATTAAACTGCCTAAATTTTCAAATAAAAAAGAGGAGATGGATTTCTATCTTAATCTTCAGAATCCCAAAACCGGGGCGTTCATGGATGATTCATTTCCCTACTGTACCTACGAAGGACCCACGGGCAATGTTTTGCTGCATCTCGAAGCGCTTGCCAAAGAAACCGGCGTGCCATTCAAACTCAAATATCCTTTAAAGTTTTTTGATAAGATTAATACCCCAGAAAAACTGACCGCCTATCTCGATGATTTGGCCAATATCGGCTGGCTGGCCGCCAAACTGCCGGAAAGTTCCTTCCACATGGTTCGAGATCTGATCAGCTATTCAAGAGATGAGGATATTGTGAATCGGCTCCATTTATACACCTTCTCCCCGGAATGGAAGCGGGCCATGATTAAATGGTTTTATAAAAACCAGGATCCGCAAACCGGGTATTGGGGGCCCAGGTCGCGCAGCAGCGGAAAACTGTTAAAGTTGGATCTCCACAATACGGGCTCCATTGTCAAATCCTTTATTGATAAAGAGGGCAACGACATTTACCCATCATTTCCATTGAGATACAAAGACAAAATGTTCGAAAACACACTGAAAATCATCTCAGAACCGCCACCCAAGGATGACGATCTGAATGATTGGCATGCCTATAATCTGAGAATGGGCAAAGGCGTAATGCTGCTGACACGATATTTATGGAAAGATGCTTCCCGCGAAGATAAGGCAAAAGCCCGAAAAACTTTTGAAAAATTTGCCAAAATCCGTTTCGAACAGTATTACCTGCAAAGTGAAGGCGCTTTCAGTTATTATCCAAAATCGCAACATGCCACTTTAGACGGCACAGGCAGTGCCCTTGGCAATCTTCAGGATATAGGCGCATTTTTACCGGAAAAGCAAAAACGGTTATGGGGAGGAGTGGCAGAAAATGTCATGGACCTGGGCTGTGTCACGCTTTCCCGACTGACTGAAAAGGATTTTGATAGCCTCACAACCCGGAAGGAAATCAATTCTCTTCGATTTTTTGCAGTTGCGCCGGATAGTGGAAACTTTCTTGAAAACGCAAAAGGCGTCTTTTATCCAAGGCCGACCATTGTGCTGGATGTCATGGAACTGATTCCAAAGGTGAAAACCTGGATTGATACGACTTCGCAAAGCATGGGAAACTGGATTTCACGGGAAGAGACCGTGAGTGAATTGGTGGCAACCAAGATTGAACCGATTCCTGTTTTCAAGAGTGAAATACCACTTGAACTATTAAATGAAATATTACTTGAGAATAAGAGACTCACTGTCCTTGGTTTTGATGTCCTTCAAATAGCCAGGTTCAAGCAGACGTTTATTTTGCCCTAGCTCGTAAAGGTTAATTTATTATCTTGCAAACTATCCAATATCTGTTGGACCGTAACTTCATCGTAGGCAACAATAGGACCGTGGTTTCACGCGCAAATCAGGCCGACCGAGAGGTAGTTCGCGGCACACCAATAGGCGTCCATTTTGTGGAGCAGTTCAGGGGAAAGGGTTTTTGTATTCATGGTTCAATCTTTTTTTTGTATTTGCAAGGTCGCCTTTCTCGTGGTTTGTTTAATGGGAATGCTCCTTGAGAACAGGTTCGTCGACCCAATATCCTGGGCGATTGTAATGTCCATGAAGCTGGGTCTCATAATCCCGTGACGACAGGGACTCTTCCGTATATTCCGGTGACCGTTTAACGGCTTCGCGGGAAAGATTGACGAAGACTTTTGACTCGCTCCAACTAATGCTCTCGATCCATTTCGGTGAAATCAGGACCTTTTTTCCTGGGTGGTTTTCTTCCATTCCTCACGGGCAAGCACAAGTTCGGGATAAGACTCCCGGCCGTTCCAAACAAGTTTATAACCCGTTTTTATTCATGGGGTTAAATATTCATGAGAGAATCATTGCTCCCCAATTAAGCGACCTCCGGGTTCTCAAATCCGAAAATGTTCGTGCCCGTTATGTGAAGTATAAAGCGCTCCCTTATCAGCCAATTTCTTAAACCGCGTACTATTAAAAAACTCTTTGTAAATTTGATAAGCTGCCTTTGCGCTGGCAACAGTTGTCTTTCATGAGCGTGTCCCCGGGGTTTCGGTTTTGGCGGCAATAACGAGAAATAAGCAAAAAGAATGCCGTGTGTTCTATTTTACAAAACAGGCCGAAAACGGCGTGGCCGCTTTTATTGAATCAGGAAATGGTCGGTCATTTTCGGATTAGTCGGCTTCTTTGGCTTTATTAAGCTTACGATACAGGGAGGCGCGGGAAATGCCGAGGATGGTGCTGGCTTTTTTGGTGTCTTTGTCGCATTCGGAGAGAACTTTCCGGATATGGATGTTCTCCAGACTGTCCAGTGTTCCTTCAGAGGAGGGGTCGGAAGCCACGGTTCGTCTGTGGAGTTCCAGACCCGGGAAATGAGCCACGGAAATCGTCTGACCCTGGGAAAGAATCAACGCCCGTTCAAGCACATTCCGCAATTCCCGCACATTCCCCGGCCAGTCGTATTTCAAGAGAAAGGGAACCACATCGTCTGACACGGTTTGGTTTTCGGCGCCAAGCGTGGAAAGCACGCTTTGGATGAGAGAAGGCAGATCGTCGAATCGTTCGGGGAGAGAGGGCAGGCGGATGGGGAAAACACAGATTCGATAGTATAAATCGTTCCGGAAGCGGCCCTGCTCCATTTCGACGGAGAGTTTCCGGTTGGAGGCGCAGACGAGTCGGAAATTGCTTACCCGCTCTTTGGTTTCGCCAAGGCGGCGATAGCATTTTTCTTCAATGGCTTTCAGAAATTGCGCCTGTATTCCCAGATCCATATCGCCGATTTCATCCAAAAAGAGGGTTCCGCCATTCGCCACTTCGATGAGTCCCAGACGATCCTGTACCGCGGAGGTGAAGGCGCCTTTGACATGGCCGAAAAGTTCGCTGTTTAAGAGTTCCCCGCGCAGGCCCGCACAGTTGACTTCCACAAAAGGCTGAGCGGATCGGCTGCTTCGGTCGTGGATCCAGCGGGCCAGGAGCCCTTTGCCGGTACCGGTTTCCCCTTCCAGCAGGACGACGGAATCATTGTCCGCAGAGAGGGAGGCGAGATCAAAGACCCGCTTCATGGCCGCACTATTGCCGAAGCAGGGTGCCACCCGTTTCTGTGTTCTGCGCTGCGCTTCATCCTTGCGCCGGAGGCTTTGGATATCCTGGTCTTTCTGGATGAAGTTTTTCAGATCCTCCAGGTTGACCGGTTTGGTGAGGTAATGGTCTGCACCTTTTCGCATGGCCTCCACAGCTGAGGCGATCTCGTTGTCACCGGTGATGATGATGATGGTGATCTCGGGGTTCTTTTTCTTGATTTTCGGGATCCAGGTGGTTCCCTTGCCATCCGGCAGGTTAAGGTCGAGCAGGATGATATCCAGATTTTTAGCCATCAGCACCGTTTCCGCCTGGCTCAGTGTGGCGGCGGAGAGAACATGATAGCCGACATTGGAAAGATATTTTGAGAAGCCGAAAACCGTGGCTTCGTCATCATCGACTATCAGGATGGTCGGGTTCATGAAATAAATATAGCTTTCTTCTGTTCGCTAAAGGGGTTTGACAAAGATTAACGGATTTGCGAAGGTATTCTCATAAATTGAAAATGGCGGTCGATTTTACCCGATCTTTTTCAAGCTGACGCCGTTAGAAGGTCGAAATTTTTATGGAACAATTTTTGCTATTTTTAGACATCATGAATGAAAATACAATACGGGTACTGATTGTGGAGGACGAGGAAGCACTGCTTTTCGGACTTAAGAAACTTCTGCAAAACAGCAGAACTCTGATAGACACCGCTTCTTCGCTTGCGGATGCGGAAGTGTTACTGCATCAAAATCGGTACCAGGCGGTGCTGACGGATCTTCGACTGTCGGATACGGACATCATTGAAGGGTATCTTGTCGTTAAAGCGGTCAGAGCGCTTCAGCCGGGTTGCAAAATCGTGGTGATGACGGCTTTTGCGGAAAAGGGGTTGAAATATCATGCCGCCGAAGGTGCCGTTGATTTTTTCTTAAGCAAGCCTATTGAACCGGTCCGTATCCGGGAAATCTTAAACGCTTTGTAGCATTTTTCAGAAAATTGTCTCTGAAAATTTCTGAATCACAGTAGTCTTTAAAAAAAGGAGAATACGATGAAAATTCTGATTGTTTTCTATTCAATGTACGGCCATATCCGTCAAATGGCGGAAGCCGTGGCAAAAGGGGCAAAAAGCATAAAAGGGGCTCACATTGATCTGAGGCGAGTCCCTGAAACGCTTTCTCCGGAGGTACTGGCGCAAATGGGTGCGCTTAAAGCAAGCGAAGCTTTTGAATCCATACCCGTGTGTCAGGTGGATGAACTGGTTTCCGCGGACGCTATTATTTTCGGTACCCCCACCCGGTTCGGCAATATGTGCGGCCAAATGCGCCAGTTTCTTGATGGTACCGGGCAACTCTGGCTGAAAGGGGCGCTCATCGGAAAAGTTGGAAGTGTTTTTACAAGCACCGCCACCCAGCATGGAGGGCAGGAATCAACCCTGCTCGGATTTCATGTCACCCTGCTTCACCATGGCATGATGATTGTCGGTTTGCCCTATTCTTTTGCCGGACAGATGCGTATTGATGAGATCTCAGGCGGATCGCCATATGGCGCGTCTACCATCGCCGGAGCAAAAGGGGAACGTCAGCCGAGTCAGAACGAATTGGCCGCAGCGGAATTTCAGGGAAAACATGTGGCTGAAATCACTGCTCGGTTTGTAAAAGGTTGAACGGCGCGGGATAAAATAGAATGCATAATGCCAAAAGGGTGTTAATTGTCGAGGATGAGGAGGCGTTGCTCTTCGGCTTGAAAAAGTTGCTGGAAACGGAAACGATTGTCATCAGTATTGCCCGTTCACTCAAGGAGGCCGAAACCCTGATGCATCAGATTCGCTATCAGGCTGTCATCACGGATCTTCGTTTGTCCGATGCGGAAATGATTGAAGGGTATGAGGTAGTGGCCACGGCCAGGAAGTTGTATCCGCAGTGTAAAATAGTGGTCATTACCGCGAATGCCGATAATGGGCCGCGTTATCGTACCGCCGAGCAGATGGTTGATTATTTCCTGCCCAAGCCGGTGCCGACCCCCCGTATCCGGGAGATTTTAAATGCGTTATAGTTTATTCATTCAAGAGTTCATCTTTTAAGGCTACTTTATAAAAGGGCGGTGCTCAAATGAAAGTCTTAATGTATGGGTGGGAATTTCCACCCCACATCAGCGGTGGATTGGGTACCGCTTGTTTCGGGCTGACTCAGGCGCTGGTTTCCGTTGGACACCGGATTACCTTTGTATTACCTAAGGCGCCTGCGTTGGGCAACGATTCATCGCATGTGACTCTGGTCGGCAGCGATCAGGTACATATCAGCCCCGCGGAAATGAAGGCCCGGTCGGGCTTTTGTCTGGAAACCGTAGACTCCCCGTTATCCCCCTACATCAACAGCGAAGAATATACACGGGTGCTCCACTATCTCAAACAGATCATTCAAAATGAGCCGGACATCACAGACAAACCGCCGTTGCTTGCCCTGTCCGGAGATTATGGAGTCAATCTCATGGCGGAAATCAGTCGATATGCCTCTGTGGCGGGCAAAATAGCGAAAAAAGTGGCGCATGAAGTCATTCATGTTCATGATTGGATAACCATTCCGGCCGGCATTGAGGCGCAACGGGTAAGCCGACGACCGCTGGTAGTGCATATCCATTCACTGGAATATGATCGCTGCGGCGAGAATGTTAATCCGAATGTCTATGAGATTGAGCGACGCGGCATGGAGCAGGCGGACGGAATCATCTCAGTGAGCCATCTGACAAAAACCAGAATCGTCAAACAATATGGCATTAGCCCGGATAAAATCACGGTCATTTATAACGGGATCACCCGGAAACCCGCGGGAATCCGGGTACGTACGCCTAAAAGCATCAGGAATAAAATCGTCCTTTTTCTGGGACGCATCACCTTTCAGAAGGGCCCCGACTATTTTGTGGAGGCAGCGGCCAAGGTCCTTTCGGTCCGTCAGGATGTTACTTTTGTAATGGTCGGCTCCGGTGATATGATGAACCGGATGATAACGCGGACCGCGGAACTTAAAATAGGCAACCACTTTTATTTTCCCGGCTTTTTACGGGGCGAGGATGTTGCTAAAATGTATTCGATGAGCGATCTTTATGTCATGCCCAGCGTATCGGAACCCTTCGGCATTTCTCCTCTGGAAGCGATGGAGCATGGCGTACCCGTCATCATTTCCCGGCAATCGGGTGTGGCTGAGGTGGTCGGCTCGGTCTTCAAGGTGGATTTCTGGGATACGCGTCAATTGGCCGGAAAGATGCTGGCCTTGCTCCATTATCCGGAATTAGGCAAAGCAATGATTCACAATGGGGCGCGGGAATTGGATGGGATTACCTGGGAAAAGGCGGCAGAGAGCGTTGCCCATGTCTACAACCGGGTTGCAGCCATGGGCTGAGTTTTCCGCTATTTTGAAGTGGAATGATGAACAACAACCGGTTTTTGCCGGATCTCTTTTTCGGCCTGCAGTCAATTCTTTGCTTTGCAATTGATAGCTATCATTGTAACGGGTATGGTATCTTAACAGAAGATGAAATGATATGAATAATGTCTGAAGAGTCCACATCCCTATCCGAAGCGTGTCAGTTGGTGCGTACCCAAACCGGCCATGACTTTTCGCTTTATAAGACCCCCCCCCTTTTACGTCGTATGGAGAGGCGTATTGCCATAACGCAAACCCTTCATATCGAGGATTATGTGCGCTATTTAAGGCATCATCCGGTTGAGGTGGAGCTTCTTTTTCGCGAGTTCCTGATTGGTGTAACCTTTTTTTTCAGAGACGCCCCATTTTTCGATTCCTTGAAAGAAAAGGTTATTGGTCCCCTTTTAAGAAAAAATGGAGTCACGACGGTACGGATTTGGGTTCCCGGTTGTTCCACCGGCGAAGAAGCCTATTCCATTGCCATCTTGATCCGTGAAACCCTGGACGCTTGCCATTCGGAAATTGAGGTCTACATCCTGGCAACGGATATTGATTTGCGTGCTATTGATTCAGCACGTGCCGGGATCTATTCGGATAATATCATAGCAGACATATCACCGGAAAGACTGGCCCGTTTCTTTTCTTCGGAAACCGGATCTTATCGTATCAATTCGGACCTGCGCAACCAGGTGGTTTTTTCGGGCCATGATTTGTTATCCGATCCTCCTTTATCGGGAATCGATCTGGTGAGCTGCCGAAATCTGCTGATTTATATTGACGATCTGGGACAGGAAAAGATCCTCTCGCTTTTTCACCACAGCCTGAATCCCGCAGGTTATTTGGTATTGGGTCATTCCGAACGCATCGGCGGAATGGCCGATTTCTTCATCGATGTGGATAAACAATGGAAAATATACCAACGAAACGGCTCCACGAGGTTATCATGAACCAAAATGACGATACCGCGCAGCACGGCGACTCATTGCGAAAACTGGCGGAGGAGCGGTTGCTTCAAAAAACCTCCCATCTCGCCCGGAGCGATGAAAATGTGGAAAAGAGCGGACAGCGGGTGCATGAGTTACAGGTGCACCAAATAGAATTGGAAATGCAGAATGAGGAACTCTGTTGTGCGCAGCAGAAACTGGACGTTTCCTATACCCGATATTTTGATTTATATGATATGGCGCCGGTCGGTTATTTTACCATCAATTCCCAGGGTCTCATTTCCGAAGCGAATCTCACTGCCGCCGATTTGTTGGGTGTGGAAAGATCCGTTTTAGCCGGGCAGCCGCTCTCGGATTTTATTGTCTCGAACGATCAGGACCGTTATTATCTTTGCTGCAAAACGCTCCTGGAAACGGGTTTGGCTCAAGCCCTTGAACTGAGAATGGTTGGAAAAGAACGTATCCCCTTTTGGGCCGACCTCCAGGTAGTCCGGGTTAAAACCGGTGCCTGTGAGCCCATTTCCCGGATAACCATTACGAATATTGACGATCGTAAAAGAACGGAAGAAGCGCTTCGCATCGAGGAAATCAAGTTTCGCAGCATCTTTGAAAACAGCAATGATGCCATTGTCCTGCTGGATATGACCACGGCTCGATATGTGGATTGCAACCGCATTTTGCAGACCATCTCCGGTTACACGCATGATGAGTTATGCAATATGAAGACAGGCGGACTCCTTTCACCCCAGCATCAGAATGTGATTTCCGGCAACATGGAGAATCTCCGGGCAGGAAGAGCCGTCCGGAATGAAACGAACATTATCACCAAGGATGGCAGGCTGATACCGGTGGAGTATAATTCAATTTTAATTGAATTGAGCAATAAATCCTATGTCATCAGCGTGATACGCGACATCACAGAGCATAAAAAGACGGAACAGTCGCTTCAAGATCTAAATCGGTCGCTCGTTCGATATGCCGAGAAACTGGCGTTGGCCAATCAGGATCTGGAGGCTTTTTCCTATTCCGTGTCCCATGATTTGCGGAATCCGCTAAATGCCATCACCACGAATATCGAAGTGTTGTCCATGGAACTCGGTAAGGCGATGAGCCGGGATACTCGGGTTGCCCTGGATTACATCATGCAGGGCGTTCAGCGGATGGCACAGGTCATTTCCGATCTGATGATGCTGTCCGGCATTTCAAAGCGTACCATTCAATTTGATCGGATTGATCTCAGCGATCTGGTTTCTTCCGTTCTAAATGAACTCAGCGTAGGGAGTCCGGAGCGGGATGTACGGATTACGCTTCAGCCGGAACTTACGGTGGACGGAGATGCCGGACTGATTCGGATTCTAATTGAAAATCTTGTTCGAAATGCCTGGAAGTTCTCGTCCCGGCAACCGAATACCCATATTGAATTCGGCGCAATGGAAAGAGCGGGAGAATCCTGCTATTTCATCCGGGACAATGGTATCGGGTTCGACATGAAAGAGCAGGATCGATTATTCAAACCGTATCAACGACTTCACTCCGCCTCCGATTATAAGGGATCGGGTATCGGTCTGGCCATTGCCAAACGAATCGTTGAAAAACACAACGGAACCATATGGGCGGAATCAGAAAAAGATAAAGGCGCCACCTTCTTTTTCCGTCTGAATTCACATTAGCTTTTTTCGCTGCTTTCCGTCTTTGCCGCCACCATGGGCACACCGAGCAGGGATCCGAAAGGTTTCAATACCTGGGACGTCCCATTCCAGATGGTTTCCCGACTTGTCTTTTTGCTAACGGAATAATATTTTCTTTGCAACAAGGAGGATTGATGCGGACAAGCTTTTTTCTTATTTCATTTCTGGTAGCGGTGGTTTGGGCGGATACGTCAGAGGTTGTTCAATCGGGGTGTCCAAGGGTGGTTTTTTATCAAAACCAGTTGGGTGCAGCAGCCGGCTATGTCACTGGATACGGACTTTCCTATCGTCACGCCATCTCTGGAAATAAGCTCCTTCAGATGACTTTTATTCCTTTATATTATGAGGAAAAGCCAAGTGACAGCGAATATTCCCATACGGGTAATTTCTCCATCGGATTTTGCGTTGACCAATATCTGGCTCAGGAAATGGAATTGCGGTTCCTGACTTATTATGGTATCAACCTAAACATCCAGTACTTAAAAGAACGGTATTTGGATTCGTATTATTGCTACGATGATGTGACGGGTACTCGTTCCTATGAGGCTCATCTGGAAGATAACTACGAACTCGGCAGGACCTTGACACTGGGTGGCGGAATAGGAGGGGAGCTTCAGTTGGGACGTCTGATTGGTTTTGTAAAGGTCGGGCTGCGTGCTTTTTACAGCTTTGACGTTGATGCTAAAGGGGTCATGCCGACCATTGAGACAGGAGGATATTTTGGTTTCTAAATTAGTTTTTTAGTAGGAAGTCATATAAATGTTCTGCTGCGTACAACGGTACATTAATTACCTTGCGGTTGCCGGAGCAGGCAATCTCCCCATACGGGGCCAGGCTGATGACAACGCCGGTTTTCAGATTGAACATATCCAAATAGGCCAACACCCCTTTTAGATGGGTACCCCGTATCTGCAGCGTTGCCTTGCATTCTACCGGAAAGGTCATCTCACCCTTCTTTACAATGAAATCAATTTCGAGTCCGGAGCTGCTTTTTTTGAAACCGGTCAGACTATCATTCCGTCGGGACAATTCAATGGCTGTCTGGTTTTCAATCAGCGCACCGAGAACCGTACGAACGGAAGAGTCACTTCCGTCCAGTAAGGCAATGGAGGGTATGGCGGATTCGCGTAATTCCCTCAGAATTCCAGAGTCAAAAAAATACCGTTTCGGATGATAGGCAATCGCCGATTCCGGGGACAATCCCTTTTGATTCGAGCGCAGGAAGATCTTCCACTCTTCAAGCCGTTCCAGAATGGAATTCACCTGCTCATTCTGGGCGGAATTTAGGGAAACTCGCACAGCGCTGTTTTTAAAAGCGCTTCCCGCTAGGCCGGAAACCGCACGAAAGGCAGCCTTGACAAGTGCCATGCTGTCTTCTTTTAAAATCCGCCTGAAATCATCCTCATATCCGGCCAACAGTTCCTGCCTGAGTCGCCGCCAATCCTCTTTATTCGAATACGCTGCCACTACGGCGGGCAATCCCCCCAGGGTCAGGTAGCGATCCAGTTCTTTCAATAAAGTCGTATGGCGAACCAGGGAAATGGCGCCTGGCTTTTTCAGATTCTCGCAAAGATTCTCTTGTGCGACACATTTTAGAAACTCGGAAAACGAAAAAGGGGTCACCAACAATCGGGAGAACCGGCCGACCGGAAATCGCTGATTCGGTCTGAAGAGTCGTGTCAAGGTTGAGCCGGTCAGAATGATCCGCGTTTTAGGCCATTCTTCTTTCATAAAACGGACAAATCCGCCTAACACTGCACTTTCCTGTGCTTCATCAATAAAGAGTACGGAAGAAATATCGGAGTTGAACTTGACTTCATCTTGCAAAACCGTGGCAAAATCGGAAAACTCAATACAATCATCAATGCGGGACAACAGCCGCTTTTCCCGTTCAAGATTAATTCTGATAATTGAACCTTGATAATGATTCAACGTTTCCATGGCTAAAGTCGTCTTTCCAACTTGTCTGGCTCCTTCAATTAATAACACATTGGAAGACGGTGACTCAGCGTGGATAAAAGCAGATAATTCCTGACCTTGAATCCTATCAATATAAACCATATTATATTAATATATAACTATATTAAGCAAAATACAACATTAAATATTCATATTATAAGCTGATTATAACAAATTAGCTTTTTTCGCTGCTTTCCGTCTTTGCCGCCACAATGGGCACACCGAGCAGGAATCCGAAATGCCCCAAAGCGCGCTTCCGGCAATCACTACGATGACTGAACAGAGCGCATTGATTTTCACCACCGGGTGAAGGGTCATGGCAATGATAAGCGCAAAAACAAGGGGAATGATAAGGCCCTGGGCGATGTATACATCGCGACCAGGGCAAAGAGACCGACCAGAGATACGGTTATCTTGGCATAGAGCGGGATTTTTATCACTATTTGATTATTTTGAATACAATGCGTCGGTTCATGGCACGGCCTTCTTCGGTCTTATTATTCTGTACAGGATTGTTCATGCCGTAACCGACCGTGGTCAGTCTGTCGGCTGCAATGCCTTTGGAGACCAGGTAGGTCTTGACCGTGATGGCTCTATCCACGGAGAGTTCCTGATTGTAGGCTATGGTGCCCACAAAATCGGTATAGCCTTGAATCTCGACCTTGACGGTCGGCTGATCGATCAGGAGGGTGACTGCTTTATCGAGCACCGGATAGGATTCGGGCAACAGGTTGGATTTATCAAAGTCGAAATTGACGCCCACCAGAACCAGGATGTCTTCTGCAATGGCCATGATGTAGCGATCCACTTCCTTGGGAATATGTTTCATGATCAATTCTTCAATTTTCCGGTAATCGGTCAGGTCCTGACAGACGATGGTCTGGCAGGCGTCACATTCCGGTGAAATGCGGCCCTTGCCGAAGAAATAGTTGACGCCGACATTTAAAGCGAGATAGGAATCCCGGCCATTCATTTCAGCCGGCACGATGGTGCCGTCCAGTTCGGAATTGTTGGTGATGTGATAGCCGAATTCGGTTCCGACGCTCCAGGTGGAATTGATTTTGAATTCCGCACCGGTACCCAGATTGAGTTGGGATCCGAATTTATTATTGTCCGGAAAGTCGGTCTGGTTATGGGTGACAAATTTGACATTGCCGCCAAGGCCGCCGAAGAGATAAGGCGACAGCCGTGAGCAGGGATCAAGATAATAGAGCAGGTCAAGATTGGTCGTGATGAGATTGGTCTTTGCTGTGACCGTGTTTTGCGCAGCATCGGTCCATTTCCCCTGCAGATGAGCGTAGACGCCTTTCAAGCGCAGTCCGACATGTTCGGAATAATTACGCTGAATGGCAACATAAGCGCCGATATCGGCATTCCCGGTGGTGATGTTTGCGGAGGAGAGGCGGGGGTAGCTGAGGCCCGCCCCCAGTTCCCAGCTGTCGGTGAAAGTTTCTGCTTGAGTAACACCCATCCCGAGGGTGGATAGGACGGCCAGCGTTAGAATACTTTTTTTCATTTTCGGTTTCCTTTTTATTGATATTATGTTTAATTCATGACAGCGGCATTACGGTACATTGATGACGGTGTTGACCATAGTGACGGAGGCATTCAGACTGATAGCCCGGCCATTCAGGGTGGTCAGGGTCACATTGCCTGCTGTTGAAAAAGTGACACCGGAATAGGATATGATGGTTCCTTCCATGGTACCGCCGCCTGTGCCGTTGATGGTGGCTGCACTGCCGACCTGCCAGAAGATATTCTCCGCCAGGGCGCCATTCACCAGAATCACAGAGCGCGGAAGTCCGGCCATGCCTACTGTTAATGACTGCGCCATCTGGAAGACCCAGACCGCATTCGGATTGTTCTGCGCATCCAGAGTCAGATCGCCGGAAGTGATTTTAAAGGTTCCGGCTGCTGCGGTATAGGTACCGGGTGCCAGCACCAATCCGCCTAACTCGCCTGCGCCTTGATCGGAACCGCCCGGAAGTCCGGCAAGATAGTTGAAGGCCGTGGTCGCATCCGCCAACCCCTGTTGGGCAATGGTGAGTTTTGCGGCCGTTCCCGGTGCAGGCGGTGCGCAGTTGATGACACCGTTCACGGTACCGATATTCAGGATGGTTTCCGTGAAGATATTGGCGCCCGCATCATGAAATCCGGTAATCAGTGTTGAAGCCGCCGTGGTGCCGAGATCGCCGTTCACCACCGTTAAAATACCCTGATTGGTGATGCCCGCACTGCCGCCAAAGCCGCCGAATGGCGCGATGGCACCCAGGTCAATGGCCGGACCGACTAAGACCAGATTCGCCACTAGGGTTTTATTGCTGTTAAGTGTAAAAGAATAACTGGCGCTGGTTGATACTTCGGTTCCGTTCAAGGTCCAATTGGTAAAGGTGTATCCGGCATTCGGCGCAATGAGTGCGGTGACGGAGGTGCCTGAGATAAAGGTGCCTTCGCCGCTTATCACACCGCCGGTCACAGGATCAGAGGAGAGCGAGAGGGTATAGAGCACCACGGTGGTGAAACTCCAGACGTGGTTGGCGGAGAGCGGGTTGCCGGCCAGATCCTCTGCGCCGGTTGTCAAGGTCGCGGTATAGACGGTATTGGGCGTCAGATCGCTGGAGGGGGTAAAGGTTGCCGTGGTGCCGAGATAGCTGACCGTGCCGGAAACAAAGGAGGCTCCCTGCATCAGGGTGAAGCTGGCGGTGGTGATGGTTGAGGCATCCATGGTCTTGCTGAACAGCGCGGTGATGTGTTTGTTTTGAGCCACACCCGTTGCAAGATTCAGCGGATCCGTTGATAAAACAGTCGGCGGTGTGACGACGGCAGCCGCACCGGTGGTGAAGCTCCAGCTATAGTTGTTGGCAAGGGTATTGCCGGCCAGATCCTTTGCACCGGTGGTGATCGTTGCCGTATAGACGGTGGTTGCTTCAAGATTATCTGCCGGTGAAAAGAGGGCCGTGAGCCCCGAGTAAGAGACAAAACCGGGAATCGAGGTCAGCCCCTGTTTCAGCGTGAAGGTGGCATTGGTCAAGCTGGATGGATCCATGGTTTTACTGAACGACGCCGCAATCTTTTGGTTGAGCGGAACCGCAATGGCGAGATTGACCGGATCGGTCAGACTGACCACGGGTCGGACAATCACCACGGCCGCGCCGGTAGTGAAGCTCCAGCTGTAGTCGCTGGTCAGCGCATTACCAGCCAGATCTTTTGCGCCGGTGGTGATCGTTGCGGTATAGAGGGTGCTGGACGAGAGATTAACGGAAGGAGCAAAAAGGGCGGTGGTACCGGAGTAGGAGATAAAGCCTGAAACCGGTGTGATGCCTTGTTTCAGCAGAAAGGTTGCGGTCGTGATGGTGGACACATCCATGGTCTTGCTGAAAGTGGCGGCCACTTTCTGATTCAGGGCCACACCTATGGCCAGATTAAGCGGGTCGGTCAGACTGACCGTGGGCGGGGTCACGACCACGGCTGCGCCGGTGGTGAAACTCCATACATGGTTTGCGGCCAAGGCATTATTAGCCAGGTCTCTTACGCCGGTCGTAATGGTGGCGGTATAAACCGTAGCGGGCAGGAGATTTGCGGTGGGTGCAAAGAGGACGGTGGTCCCTGAGTAAGAGACAAAGCCGGCAACCGGTGTTGCGCCTTGCGTTAGGGTGACGGTCGCGTTGGTCATGGTTGAGGCATCCATGGTTTTGCTGAAGGTGGCGGCAATTTTCTGATTCAAGGCGACATTGATGGCAAGATTAGCCGGGTCGGTCAGACTGACCGTGGGCGGGGTCACTACGACTGCCGCGCCGGTGGTGAAATTCCAGACATGATCAGCGGCCAGCGTATTGCCTGCCAAATCCTTGACACCGGTGGTAATCGTTGCCGTATAGACGGTAT
>Ga0156536_1117_pt3 | contig 22198 bp, 22 predicted proteins | sample RifOxyB2_FD_111931 | JGI IMG/M metagenome (GOLD analysis project Ga0156536, IMG submission 111931) | Elusimicrobia bacterium RIFOXYB2_FULL_49_7 | reverse complement strand
GAACACTGTCCGGGCTTCGGCTCAGCCGGCAAGTTCGTGGCCCAAGCCCTTGCGGGCGCCAATCTCGACAACCGTGCCCTGCCGGGTGTCTATATCGCAGTCGTCATGGGACGCCATGCCGGTTTTCTGACCGCTTGCGCCATTTTCGCCAAGAAGTTTCCGGACGATGGCCCGCATCTCATTTATCTCCCGGAACGGGTATTTGATGCGGACAAATTCATCCAGGATGTGCAATCGGTTTACGATAAATACGGTCGTTGTATTATTGCCGTATCCGAAGGTATTTCCGACAAGGATCACAAGCCCATTGTCACCACCCTGAAATCCGGACCTGCGGAAAAAGATTCCCACGGCAACATCCAGCTTTCCGGTACCGGCGCTTTGGGTGATCTTCTGGCTGATCTCATCAAAGCCAAGACCAAAATAAAGCGGGTTCGTGCGGATACGTTGGGCTACATGCAGCGCTCTTTTCTGGGTTGCATCAGCGATGCGGATGCCAGTGAAGCGCGTGAAGTGGGTGAAAAAGCGGTCCAATTCGCTGCTTGGCATAATGTAGATGGTTCCGTGTGTATCAACCGCGTGGGCGATTATGCCGTGGAATATTCACTGGTTAAATTAACCGACGTGGCTGCCAAGACCAAGGTCATGCCCGACTCCTTTATCAATGCCGAAGGCAACGGTGTGACCACGGAATTTAAAAACTACGCTCGTCCGCTCATCGGCGACCTTGCCATCATGGATCGGATTGCAGCGCCCTCTGTTCACAGAATAAAAAATGCTTAACAAAAGGAGTGATCATGGTCTCTTATAAAGACATCGGCCTCGTGAACACCAAGAAGATGTTCGCAGAAGCCATGAAAGGCAAGTTCGCGATTCCGGCCTATAATTTCAATAATATGGAACAACTTCAGGCCATTGTGACCGGCTGCGCGGAGTCGGATTCCCCCTTTATTCTGCAGGTCAGCTCGGGTGCGCGTAAGTATGCCAACCAGGTGCTGCTCCGGTACATGGCGGAAGGGGCCATTAAAATGCTTGAGAGCATGGGCTCCAAGCTCAAGTTCGCCCTCCATCTGGATCATGGCGACACCTTTGAATTGTGCCAGTCCTGCATTGAGTCCGGTTTTTCGTCGGTCATGATTGACGGTTCCCACCACTCTTTTGACAAAAATATTGAACTCACTCGCCAGGTGGTCGAATATGCTCATCAATACGATGTTACGGTAGAGGGGGAGCTGGGTGTGCTGGCCGGTATCGAAGATGATGTGGAAGCCGCAAAATCCATCTATACCCAGCCCGAAGATGTGGAGAATTTTGTCAAGAGAACGGGAGTGGATTCGCTGGCCATCAGCATCGGCACCTCGCACGGCGCCAACAAATTCAAACCGGAACAGTGTACCCGTAATTCGGACGGTGTTTTGGTCCCGCCTCCACTCCGCTTCGATATCCTTGAGGAAATCGAAAAACGCATTCCCGGTTTCCCCATTGTTCTGCATGGCGCCAGTTCTGTGGTTCCAAAATATGTTGAAATGATCAACAAGAACGGCGGTGCGATGAAGAACGCGGTCGGCATTCCGGAAGAGCAGCTCCGCAAAGCGGCCACTTCTGCGGTCTGCAAGATCAATATCGATTCCGATGGCCGGTTGGCCATGACTGCGGTCATCCGCAAGGTCTTTGCCGAAAAGCCTTCTGAATTCGACCCGCGCAAGTACCTTGGGCCTGCCCGTGATGAATTAAAGGCCATGATTGCGGAAAAGAACAAGGCGGTTCTCGGCTCTGCCGGAAAAGGGAAAATCATTTTCGGTTAATCCGATGCATCCGTCATAGAAATGAGAAGCCCTCCTGCGTAATACAGGGGGGCTTTTTTATACCTCTGTTCTGGCATAATTCCCCTCTTTTTGTTTATCTTTTTACCGTTTTTAATCCGCTACGTCAACCTGGATAGAACCGTGAGAAATATTATTCCCCCTTTCACCCTTCTTTTTTCGCTATGGCTGCTTCTCTTTGGTTGCAGCACGGATCAGAAAAAGAATGATCCGGTGAATGCCAGGCGCAAAGCCCGGCTTGAGCGAAAAGACCTGAGGGACGCGGTCACCCTGCTTGGTGTCCTGGAGCCTAAGAACCAAATTTCCCTGAAGAGTGAGGTATCCGGTGTCATTACTTGCATTTATGCAATGGAAGGGTCTGAGCTCAAACCTGGGGACACCATTCTGACCATTGATCCCCGCCCGTTCGAAAACGCCAAGGTCAAACTGATGCTTCAGCGAAAAAAGACGGAATTGGAATATGGTATCCTTGAACGGGAGTATCGGAATGATTCCGTTCTGGCGGCGTCAGGCACCGTATCCACCCGAAGCGTGCAGGACGAATGGGACCGTCTGGCACTGAAAAACGTGGAGTTGGATGCGATTGATATTGACATTAAAGATGTGAATGAAAAACTCCAAAAGAGCGCGCTGACGGCGCCTATCAACGGTACACTGTTGAGTCTGGATACCAAAGTGGGCGAAATCGTGGTTTCCGCCACCACCGGCTATTCCGGCGGTTCCACTATCGGCATTTTGGCGGATGCGCATGTCATGCAGGTGAACTGCCGGGTCAATGAAGTGGACTACCACGCGCTCACCCCCGAAACACCGGTCAGCCTTTATCTCGAAACAGACCCCACGGTACGCGCCAAGGGACGCATTGCCTTTATCTCCCGCAACGCAAAACTCGAGGAGAACAAATCGGTTCGCTCCTTCGAAGTACGCGTGGAAGTGATGGAGAACAATCCCCGCTTGGTTCCCGGCATCAATGTAAGTGTTGAATTTATCATCCTGGACAAGTCGGACGCGCTGGTTCTCCCATGCGACTTTGTGCAGCCGCGTCCCGGAAAAACGCCGATTGTTCACAGGATGAGTGCAAACGGCGAAGAAACGGAGCGTGAAGTCAAGACCGGTGTCACGGATTATCAGTTTATCGAAATCCTGAGCGGCCTCTCGGAAAATGACTGTGTTCTGGAACCCAAGCCGGCGGCTGAGTGATTTTCATGGGCGCGTCATCCGCTCTTTTGTTAAGTCTAAAAAAGGTCGGTAAAGGATATCGACTCGGCAACAATGAGATCCCGGTATTATTTAATATTCATCTGGATGTGCATGAAGGTGAATTCGCGGTCATCATGGGTCCCTCGGGTAGCGGAAAATCTACACTCCTCAATATACTGGGATGTTTGGATTTACCGGATAGCGGGGAATTTCATTTTGATGGACAGCGTATTGCGGAACTTTCCTCTACGGGTATTGCCCGTTTTCGAAACACCAAGCTCGGTTTTGTTTTTCAGAATTTCAACCTGTTCAATCAGATGACCGTGGAACAGAATGTCGGACTTCCCCTGATTTATGGGGATCTTTCCCCTCTGGAACGGAAAGAACGGGTGGAAACGCTCTTGAAACGGTTGCACATCTGGGAGCGGCGACGCCACCGACCCATGGAAATTTCGGGCGGACAAAAACAGCGCACCGCCATTGCACGGGCGCTGATCAACAAACCGCGGCTTGTTTTAGCGGATGAACCGACAGGTAACTTGGACACCGCCACGACCCGTGATATCATGACCCTTTTTCAGGAGCTTCATCAGGACGGCCATGCGATTGTTCTGATTACCCATGATCCCGCAGTGGCTGCTTACGGACAAACCCGCTATCGTCTCATTGACGGGCACCTTTCTCATGATACCGATCTTCAAGTCCGTTAAAATTGCCGCCACATTGGCAGCAGACGACATTCGGACCAATCCGGGGCGTTCCGCCATTATTTGTTTAAGCCTTTTTTTCGGCGTTTCATCGCTTCTCATCACCTTGGGCGTACTTCGCGCCATGAACCGGGAGGTGGAAAAAGAACTGGAGGCTAACGGCGGTTTGAAGATGATTTATTATGAGGTGCCCAGACCGACTACGGCCCGTGAAAAAGTCCGTTTCGGCATGTCACCCGGACTCCTGCCCGACCATGTGGAACACATGGAACGGGAGATTTCGGGCCTGAAGTTTTCCGTTCCGCGCGCCTATCTCCATGGCCGCGCTTCCTACGGAAATGCCACCTATGATGTAGTGGATAATGCCATGGGTTTTCATTATCAGGAGACCTATATGGCCAAATCTCTGCGCCAGGGCCGTTTCATTACCGAAGAAGAGTTCAAACAGATCAAACCCGTCTGTATCATTGATTCTGTTTTGGCGGCCAAATTCTTCCGCGACAGCCCCTGGATCGGAAATAAGATTGCGTTCAACAACGTGCCCATGGAAGTGGTGGGTATTCTGAGCAGTGAAAATTGGGACCATGTGGTTCACTATCCCATTCCCTTATATTGGAAACATTTCGCCTCGCGAAGCACGCCCTTGAAAAAGTGCGACTTCATGTGCAAAAGCGAAGCGGACGTACCGCGTGTCAAAGCGGCCATGGAAACCCTATTGCTTCGGCAGCATCGCGGGGTGCGTGATTTTGAGTTGAACAGTATGGTTGAAATTCTGGCGCAAGAAGAACAGCAGCGGCGTATTGCCCGCCGGGTAATGATCAGTGTCGGCACTATTACTCTCCTGCTTGGCATGGTGGGTATTGTGAATGTTTTTCTCTCCCTGATTCACGATCGCGTCAGGGAAATCGGTATGCTCAAAGCGCTGGGCAGTTCCAATGGGGACATTTTTCTCCAACATCTTTTAGAAGCGTTGTTGATTTCATTCGTGGGCGGGGCCTTGGGCGTAGCGGGCGGTACACTGCTTTCTCGCGCCTCATTTTTGCCTTGGCCTGGGCTTTTGTTACCCGCCGATTATTTTCTGGCCATGGGCGCGGCTTGTACCGCGGGCGTTTTATCCGGTCTTATTCCGGCCTGGGTTGCCGCCCGCCTTACCCCGGCTAAAGCTATCGGATGGCAATGATGCGCAGCCGATTTGTGTTCAAAACCATTAATTTCTTTTCGGCCTGTTTGCAATCCGCCTATCAAGAATTATGGACCCATAAGCTCCGTTCTTTTCTTTCCGTTCTCGGTATCACACTCGGTATACTTTCCTTTATGACGCTGAAGATGCTGGGTGATTGGCAGACACGCGAAACCGAGGCTTTCATTGCGGAAATCGGGGGTCATCATCAGGTGATCGTGGAGGGGCGACAACCCTTGGACGGAAAGGACGCCTATGATATGGCGCGGAGTCCGGGGCTTCGTTTTTCGGACCTGGATAGTTTAAAGGCACAGGTACCGGGTATCCGATCGCTGTCCAAACTACTCCTTTCTTTTAAGGTGACCTTTGGCATGAGAAATGAAGAATATCTCTGCTGTGTCGCGGGGGTCAGCCCGGATTTTATGAATCGTCACCGTATGGATTATGGTCGCGACATTTTTCCCGGTGAATATGACCACGGTTCGGATGTGGCGCTTATGACCTTTCCCTTATTTAAGAAACTCCAGAAAGAACAGGGAGTCACCGAACAAAAGTTGTTAGGCCGCCGGATTTATCTTTCACTCGGTATTGCGCCCAAAATAGTGGGTGTTTTTTCAAAGGAAAAGGTGGGGACAGAATGGCCCATCTACAAATACGGTATCTTTATGCCCCTTAAGTACTACGAAAAGAACATCAGCGGAAATAATATCCGGACAGACGGGCTCTATCTGGGACTTACCGCAGACGCGGACACAACTACGGCCAAGGAGAATATCCGACAAAAGCTTGTCCGCCTGCATCGCGGTGTCACGGACTTTACCTTTCGGACCGCGGATTGGGTCTCCAACATGCAGGGCACCATCGAAAAAGTACGTCTGACCTTTTTTATTATTACGCTGTTATCCCTGTTGGTCGGCGGTTTGAATATCATGAATGTCATGCTGACATCGGTCAGTGCCCGGGTTCGTGAAATCGGCATTCGCAGCGCTATCGGTGCCTCGCCGGTTCAAATCTTTCTTCAGTTCCTATTTGAAGCGTGTTTTCTCAGTCTGATGGGCGGTGGCGTGGGACTCTTGATGGGTGCGTTTTTGATTCCAGCAGGCTTTGCCCTGGCGGCGCCTGGAGCGACCCCTGGCCCGCTGATGATTTACATTCTGCAGGGTGGGGCGGTGTCTGTTTTAGTCGGGCTGGTATTTGGCCTCTTCCCGGCCCTTCGTGCTTTTCGCATGCGTCCGGTCACGGCGCTGCATAATGAGTAGGGGAACGAAATCACCCGATACATTCTGACAGAGGTTTACCCGGCGAGGCGGGGTCAGGTTCAAGGATTAAATGGAACGCTTGCGGATTTTTGATTTAGGAGACCAGATCACCGCTTCGCCTATTGCGCTTTTTCGTATTCGTGATCGACGAATCCGTGCCATGATAAAGATAGACAGGAAATAAATGCCGGCCAGAATATAGAAAAGACCGCCGCTGATAAATGCCCAGGCATCGCGCGAAAGTTTGAACGCGGCATAGATCGTGAGAAGGGTATGAAATAGGAAGATAAAAAACATGCCGGCGGCATTGCGCTGCATGAGTTTCAGGTGAAGCTCCGTCATTTCCATGCCCTGAGTAAAGCGGCCGGTCATCAATAGCAGCAGACGGGGTGAGAAAAAAGCGATGATAAAAAGCAAGATGACCATGATCAATTCTATTAAAGCGGGTTTAAGCTTGAAAAAAAGGTCGTTGCCGGAAAGAAAGGAGATGCTGCCCATCACCAGGACCAGAAGCGTGTCAAAAAGGGTCATCTTGTCGAGCCGTTTTTCACGGACCCGAATAAAAATCAATTGAGCCACGCCGATGGCCATGGCGAACAGGAGGGCGTATTGCATCCCCTTTTGCTCGTCGAACCGGTTTGAGAAATAATGGTCTGCCGCAATAAAGGCGACTACCGGCAGAAAGCCGATGAGCAGGCTGCGTATCAGGGTTCGAACATCCATTTGAGTCATCCTTTCTCGAAATGAAAAATAGGATATTTTTCTTCCTGGATGACACAATCTTCTTTGCCATTGTCATTGCATCCAACCTTTTGTTTGAATATATTATTGATATGCAAAAAGTGGCACGTGTTGCGCGAAAAATCAGGCTGGAAGACATGAAAGAAGAACCTTCCTCCCTGACCCCAGCAGAAAATATCGTGTTTACATGGGAACTTTCCCAGGAAGCTTATGCCTTAGCGGGAAAATTGGATGCTGAATCCGGATTTCAAAGACATATTGTCAATATTATCCGCGCATGATGTCAAATTCATGCTGGTAGGCGCATATGCCATGGCATTTCATGGATATCCCCGTACTACCGGCGATATCGATATTTTTATCGCCCCAACGATCGACAATGCAAAAAAGGTGTATCGCGCCCTGACCGAATTTGGCGCCCCACTTGAACAGATAACGCCGGAAGAGTTTGCCAAACCCGGAACGGTCTATCAAATCGGTGTCGCCCCGAGAAGAATCGATATCCTCAATCGGATTTCCGGCGTTTCTTTTGAAGAGGGCTTTTCCGACAAAAACACAGTTACGGTAGAAGGACTTCAGATACACATATTGTCTAAAGCTAAAGTCATTGCAAATAAAAAAGCAACGGGTCGCCCCAAAGACTTGTTGGACATTGACCATCTAAGTGCATAGAGACTATTTTTATTACCATGGAACCCGTCAAAAAAGGATCGGAAAAACGGACCAAGCTTCGTATTCCTTTTATTTATGGTATTGAATTCGAACAAGCCGCGGATTCCACACTTAAAGCTGAGAATTTCCGTAGCAACGATGAAATTACCATCCTGATCAAGGATCTTTCCCTGGAAGGCATTCAAGTGGTGACGCCGCATTTTCTTCCGGAAGGCACTCCCGTCAAACTGACGCTTCGTTTTCCAAAACCTCGATTTCTAAGTCGGAGCAAGGAGAACGAATTTGACTGCAATGTCACGGCTAAAGTGCGTTGGATTGATAAGAATAAGACCGGCAAAGGATTTCGCGCCGGCCTCCTTTTTACCCACTATGAAGGTAATGCCCGTACCCTGATTAATAAATACCTTGATGACAACATCGTCATTGAAGAAGAAGAATTGAAATAGCGTTCCGATTGCTTCCCGCTCAGTCCGATGAAAATCGATCAACTTCACCGCCTTTTTCAAAAAACCTTCTCCGGTTTGCACGCTAAACGGATCACTGCCGCGCTGTATCGGCACAGCCGGAAAATTACCTGGCCGGAATATGCCGAAGCGGCCCGTCTTTGTGCGGATAAGATGCGCCGAATAGGGCTCCAAGATGTTGAGCTTCTCTCTTTTCCGATAGACGGAAAAAAATGTTACGGCAACTGGCGTTCTCCCCGATTCTGGGATGTCCGACAAGGCTATCTTGATATCAAGGTGAACGGCACATGGGAGCGCTTTGCCGATTATTCCAAGATACCTACCTCGCTGTTTGTTTATACGGCCCCTACAAAAGGAGAAATCCGGACGAAACTGGTTCTGCCGAATGCGGCAACGCTTGCAGGTCGATTGGTCTGGTGTGAGCCGACAGAGGATAACCGGAAACGGCTACAGAAGAAAAAAGCTGCGGGCATTGCCACTGACTTCTCGCCCAATTGGGAAGGGGTCCGAAGTGATTCGGACTTCCGGAACGGCCATCGCTGGGACAACAACTTTCTCTTTGAAGCTCAAACCCCTCTTGCCGGTTTTTCCCTATCCCGTCATCAGGGAGAGCGTCTTCGGACTGCATTGAAGAGTGAAAGAGAACTTGAATGCGCTTTTCGAATAGATGGAAAATTAGGAAAGGGCGTATTTTGGGCCGCAACGGGAGCTATTCTTGGCACCACTCATCGCAAAGAAGAGGTGATTTCGGTCGCTCATCTGTATGAAGCCGGGGCGAATGACAACTGTTCGGGCATAGCGGCCTCCATTGAGGCCCTCCATGCCATTCAACGGTTGATAGAGAGAGGAAGACTTCCCCGGCCCGAGCGTACGCTTCGAATCATCTTTGCTTTTGAGATTGTCGGTTTTCTGGCCTACTTTGAAAAAATGCGTAAAAAGGGTCGTTCTTATTTTGCGGGTATTAATCCGGATATGGTGGGAGAGGATCAGGAAAAGTGTCATTCCACCCTCCATATTTACCAAGCACCGGACTCGACCGTTACGTTTGCGAATCCGCTGTTGCTTCACCTGATTCGGCAGGCCGCCGCCCGCAAGCTGAACTATACTGTCCGTAAATTCATCATCAATGATAACAGCGTCACGGATCCCACGGTGGGTCCTCCCTGTACCGCCCTGATTCATCTCCGGGATCGCTTTTACCATTCCAATGAAGATTCTCCGGATAAGGTTTCCGTTGATACGCTCCAACGTTTGGGCGGGGCCCTGGCTGTCTATCTCTATGTCTGCGGGTCGTCCGACAAAGAACGGGGAGAGGAAATGGGGCGTCTCTGTGTTGATTATGCCTGTGCTCGATTGGCTGTAGAGGCTAAGACGCTTTCCGCTGAAAAACGGTGTTATCTCCTGGAGCGGGAAAGTGCCCGATTGCGCACCATTCCGGGACTCTCGCCCCGATCCTATGTGCGATTTCATCAGCGTATGACGAAACGGATTGAACAAATCCCTGTTCAGGTGAAGAGTCCGCCATATGAAACGGATGTCAAACACCGCAAGGAAGCGGAAAAATGGATCCCGATTAGACAGGTTGCCGGAACGCTTACTTTTGAGCACCTGCCACCGGATAAACGAAGTAAGCTTCCATTTCAGCCTGTCTGGTCCAATCAATGGAACCTGCCGCTTTTTTGGGTTGATGGGAAACGGTCGCTTTGGGAGGTGTATCGTCTCTCTTCGCTTGAAAACGGGTCTTATTCGCTCCGGGATTTTCTCGATTACTTCAAATTGCTGGCCAAAGAAAAGTTAATCAAACTCAAGAAAACGCATTAACTTTTGCTACAGTTTTCTGATTTACCGTTTACCTTTGCGCCTGTCATGACGATATATTGTATACTATGATCATGGCCTTTCGTCTGTTGCTTTTTGCCGCACTATCCGTCTTCTCCCAGATGGCGGGTTTAACGGATACCGATGGCCGTTATGCTGGTGCGGCGACCATGAATTTCCTGAAACTGCCGGCAGGTGCCAAGTCTTTTGCCATGGGGGGGAATGCGATCAGCCTCCTGTCCGATGGCAGCGCAGTCTTTATGAACCCGGCTCTGCTGGCCGATTTCAGCGCCCGAGAATTCCGGATGTCTCACCAGGAACTGTTTGCCGGACTCCGTCGGGAATATGCGGGTCTGGTGATGCCCCTACGCGATGCCGGTGGTGTTGGTCTTGAATGGAACCTGCTGACCTCCGGAACCATTGCGGATGCGCGCGATATCGACGAAAATAAGGTTTCTCCCACAGCCAGCGATCTTTCTCTTGGTGTGGCGTATGCGCGTTCCTTTTTAAACGACCGTCTTTTAATCGGCGTTTTGGGACAGTATTTGCAAAGCCGCCTCGACGACTTTATCGGACGGACCGTAGCTTTTGATGCTGCAATGACGGTCAAATTGCCGTTTCATCTCCGTACTTCTTTGGCATTGAAGAATTTGGGCAATGGTATCACCTATGACCGGAAAAAGGAATCCCTGCCTACGGGTTGGTTCGGTGATCTTGGCGTTATCGCATTGAACGAACGGCTGGAAGCCTCGGTGGGGGTCAAGAAATTCACGGATTCCCCGATTAAAGTGTCGACCGGTGCGCAATATGCAGTCATGACGCCATTGCTGCTTCGGGCCGGTTATGAATATGCCCTGCCTGAGAACGAGGAGGGGGGGGGGCTGAAAGGTCTTTCTGCGGGGGCCGCGGTCCGTTATGGTTCTTTTCAGATGGATTACGCCTGGGTTAATCGGGGTGATTGGGTAGGTAGTTTTCATGTTTTTGATGCGGCCTATTCCTTCAGTCGTCTCGGTCCTTTGGCGGACGAGGACTATTATCGACGCGCAGTGGCGTTCTTTAAGTGCAAGGATTACAAACGGTGCATTTCAGAATGTCAAAAGGCGCTGTTACGGAATCCCAATTTTTGGCAGGCGTTGGTCTTGCGGGAAGAGGCGCTTCGCATGCTTCGTGTTGAAGAAAAAGAGCTTATCGCTATTGCCTATACGGGAAACACGTCGGGTCTTTTCATGCCCACCACGGACCATGGCCTGGGCGGTCTGCCGCGGCGTGCCGGTGCACTTCGGGAAGTCCGGGAGGATTATCCGCTTCTTTTAACGTTGGAGGCGGGAAATTTTCTGTCGGCTAAAAGTGATTCGCTCAAGCGGAAATTGGGTTATCCGTTACTGAAACGAATGCGGTATGATGCGGCTAATCTTGGCACGCTTGAATTGGGTTTGTCATTATCCGTCTGCGCAGAAATGGCGGCGGATGCGGAATTGCAGCTATTGTCTGCCAATGCCCGCCTTAAACCCGCACTTTCTCCGCTCCGCGAACGGAAGGATTTTTTGATCGGCGGACGTTATACCGTGGCGGTCTTTGGTTTACTCGGTGAGCAACCCGTTAGTGCCGGCCGTTCGGAATATGCGGAGAATCCCATCTCTGTTCTGAAAACGTTTATCCAGGAAACGGAGAGGAGTGCGGATCTTATCGTGGTGCTTTTTTCAGGGGATGTTCGTTCGGGCTTGGCCCTTGCGGATGCGGTTCCGGAGGCGGATGTCATTATCTGTGGTGCGGCCAAGGATCCCACCTTTACTCCGCTGAAGCAGGGCCGTACCCTGGTGGTCTCGTCCGGTGCATTCGGCGAGAATCTCGGTCTCTTGGTGTTTCGTTTCGATAAGCATAAGAAACTGATTTCCTATACCCATAAACTGATTGCCCTGGACGAGTCGGTTCCTGAAGACGAACAAGTTCGCCGCATGCTCTCCGATATGGTTGTACCGGTCAATGCGGATACGCAGATGGAAGGCCGTCCTTCTCCCTACATTCTTCCCTTTGTTTCCGATTATGATCTGTGTGCCTACCACCCGCCGGTGTCGGATACGCTTGCGACCGATAGTTCGGTCCTCGCTTCTGTCGGGATTCAGGTACGCGCAGACTCCTTGAATCTCGATTCCTTGCGCCGCCTTTTTTTGCATCTGGACACCTTGCGACGTGATTCCATCATCAAAGCGAACCATTATTGGGGAGTAGCGGATCCGTCGGACTCCACGCCGCACATCTATCTTCGTTTTCTTGCCCAGAATCTCACACGGCGCGTCAGTTGGAACCGAGGGTTCAACCGGAATCCTGTCATGAATTATGCGGGTTCCGCCCTGCTCTATTTTACGGATTCTATTTTTTGCGATCCCGGGGAAGTGTCTTCCCCTCTCTGTCATGGTACTTTGCAGGTGTATGATATCCGGAACGGTCTTTCTTTCCGTTTCCCCACAGAACCGGGGCATGTCATTACCGAGGCGGTCTGGGGGGAGGATGGCAATGCTATTTATACTCTTGAGAGGGATGAGCAGGGGCGTACGGATATTGTGTTACGCAGACCGGGCAGGCAGATGGCTGTTAATTTGACTCGGACGGATTCCGTTTCCGAACGGGATATCACCTTATCTCCATTGGGCGCGACGCTGGTCTATACCGCGGATGGAGCGGAGGGACGTCAACTCTTCATGATGGGGAAAAACGGTGAGAATGTGCTCCGGTTGACTTTTACAAAAGGGTATTACGGCAACCCCGTCTTCTCGGACGACGGTAAACGATTGGCTTGCACCTATAATGCCCGCCACCCGGATCGCGGAGGGGATGTTCATCTTATCAGTCTGGACCAGGATCGGGTGGAAACACTGTCGGTTAATCTGAATGTGCGCGAATTGGTTTGGAACGGTAATGAACAACTGTTACTGGTCAGCGGTGTCAATTATACGGACATCAATGTACTCTCCCTCCACTCCCGTGTGATGCGTAAACTGACCCGCCGGGTTTCCGGTATGCCGCTGTTTGAACGTCATCCCAAACTTTTCAATATGGGCGGCAAAACGCTGGTCTGTTATGAGGTCGACACCAAAGAGCGCTCTTATCTGGCACAATGCGACCTGGAAACCGGGGAAGAAACCATTCTCTTCGATATACCGGGTTCCATCCGGATGAAATGATAAACCGTCCTGTCACTTGCTCTACAATAACGAATATATTGATTTGTTAGGCATGGCTAACTATATTATACGTGAACAACAATAAAGGTGAACGCATGACACTGTCCGAAAGTCGGGAAGGAGATGAGCTGATCATCGAGCGTCTGAGCGGCCCGCTGCCGTTTCGCCACCGTATGGCCGAATTGGGCCTGCTAACAGGCAAAACAATCCGGGTGGTCCGATATGCGCCTTTTAAAGACCCTTTGGAATTCACTCTCCATGCCGGCCGACTTGCCCTTCGTATTCATGAGGCGGACCAAGTTCATGTTCATCTTATCAGAAGGGCTACCGAAAGCGGACAATCATGACACCGTGTTCCTTTATTCTAACCGGGAATCCGAACAGTGGAAAGACGACATTGTTCAATGCGTTAACCGGCGCCAGTCAGAAGACCGGCAACTGGAGCGGTGTCACCGTTGAGGTGAAAAGCGGTACCGCTAAAGTCAACGGTCGAACGCTGACCTTCTCGGATCTGCCGGGTATCTACTCCCTTTCTGCCACGAGCGAGGACGAACGGCTGGCCCGTGATTTTCTTTTTGCGCATCCGGTGGACATCCTGATTAATGTGGTGGATGCGACAAATCTGGAACGCAATCTCTACCTTACTGTTCAGCTCTTGGAAATGAATCGTCCTCTCATTTTGGTCCTCAATATGGCCGACGAACTGGAGCGTAAGGGGATTCAAATTGACGTTCCCGAATTGTCGGCGCTTCTCAAGGTGCCGGTTCTGCTCACCAACGGTCGAAAAGAAGAGGGGGTGCGTGAACTCTTAGAAACGGCGCTTCGGTTGGCCGGCCAACCTCCTGGGACCTTTCAGCCGTTTCCCTTTCCCTATTTGCAAAATGAACCGATGAATGAAGAGGATAGGGGAACCCGACTGACCGAACAGCGCTATGGGTTCATCAACGGCCTGCTCAAGGCAACGCTGAAGCGGCCGGCACCGGATCGTTTGGAATGGTCGGATCGCATCGATTCCGTTCTTATGCATCCGGTCTTGGCCTACCCGCTCTTCGGCCTTTTCATGTGGCTTCTGTTTACGCTTACCTTCACGCTGGGTGCCTATCCCATGAGCGCGATCGACTCGCTTTTTCATCTGCTGGCTAAGGTGGCGGAATGGCTCCCTTTTGAAGGCGCCGCCAAGTCGCTTTTGGTGAACGGTATCATCACCGGCGTGGGCAATGTCATGGTCTTTCTGCCCAATATCCTCATTCTCTTTTTCGGCATCTCCATCCTCGAAGACACAGGCTACATGGCCCGCGCAGCCTTTATCATGGACAAGGGTATGCATAAAATGGGATTGCATGGAAAAAGTTTCATTCCCATGGTCATGGGCCTCGGCTGCAATGTCCCGGCCATTATGGCTGCCCGAACTTTGGAATCCCGGTCGGACCGCATCCTCACCATTCTCATCACTCCGCTTATCACCTGTTCCGCCCGATTGCCCATCTATGTTCTCTTTGCCGGGGCTCTTTTTGGGCGATATGCGGGCCACATTGTCTTTCTTCTCTATCTGATCAGCTTTTTATCCGCTTTTCTGGCCGGTCTTCTTTTCCGAAAGCTCTTCTTTTCCGGCGACAATACCCCATTTGTTCTGGAGCTGCCGCCGTACCGGGTTCCTACGGTAAAGGGCGTCTTCATTCATATGTGGGAACGGGCCCGTCATTATGTCAAACGGATTGGAACCGTGGTTCTGCTGGGTTCGGTTATCATGTGGGTTGCCAGTACCTATCCGAAAGGGGAAACCGGTCATCCGGAATCGACATTGCTGGGCCGGGTGGGTCAGTCGATGACCCCGGTTCTGACACCCATCGGCTTTGACTGGAAAATGGGCGTAAGCCTGCTCTCCGGCTTTGCGGCCAAAGAGATGGTGGTCAGCACCCTTTGCATGCTCTTTCAGGATGATACCGGCCGTTATCCTGAAAATAATGCACTGCGTCAATCCATTCGATTGAACTATTCTCGTCTGACCGCCTTTGCTTTCATGCTTTTTGTACTGCTTTATACCCCCTGTCTGGCCAGTCTGATGACCTTGTTTAGAGAGATTCATTCTCCCGGCTGGGCGCTTTTTGGATTTTGTTATCCCATTATCTTTGCCTATGGCGCCGCCTTTCTGGTTTTTCAGGGAGGTGGTTTAATATTGAGATTCATTCAGTAAAGGAAGGTCGAATGAAAACGACGGATCCGCTCAGCCGGAGCCAGGAAGATTACCTGGAAGCCATTTTCGGTCTGATTCAAAAGAATAAGGTGGCGCGCGTTACCGAAATCGCTGCGGCACTCCGTGTCCGCAAATCCTCGGTCACCATTGCGCTTCGGCAGCTTTCCAGAAAAAAGCTTATCCACTACGATCCCTATGCGTTTGTGACGCTCACGGATAAAGGCGAAGTCCGCGCCAGAACCGTTTCCGGTAACCATGGACTTTTAAAACGATTCTTGACAGATATCCTCTTTTTAGATGATAAGCGGGCGGATGACAATGCCTGTCGCATCGAACATGCTGTTGATGAGACGGTGTTGAAACGGATGGCGGACTTTCTGGAATTCTCGCTGGACAGCCAGAGGAAGCCAACGATGGCGAAATTTAAGACCTTTGCCACAAAGGCAAAGAATTAATCACAGGTCCAAAGCCGAATGAATCCGGGCGGTGATTTCCTGGAACCGGGCCATGAGTTTCAGTTTTTCTTCCTCGTCCGTGCATTGACTCATCTGTTGCTTGATCTGTGCCCGCTCGTTCTCCAACCGGCGACGACGGAAACGGAGTAGGAGCGCTTTCATATCATCCGCAGCCTGCCCATCACTTTTCGGCGGTTCTGCCATCATCATGGCACTGGCTATCTTCTGCGCATCGGCCTCTAAAGAGGCCAGCATCGACTCATCGAATGTCCCTTCTTCCAACATAATCAAGTACATGGTCTGAAAAGAGGGATGGCTGAAGTCCTCTTTTTTCAGATAGCGTTGCGCCAACGATAAGACCGCTTGCGGTGCCCTTACCATCAAGGAGACCATTTCCTCTTCCAGGGCGTCAATAGACACAGGCGTAACATCGGCAGCCGGTTGAGTCGCGTCCCGATTCGTTGCCCCCCACTTTCGGATATTCCCTTTTGGAATAAAAAACTCCTCGCGCGTGCCGATGCGAAGGGCTGCTTTGCGAACATACTCGGCCTTGATGACCGGATCAGTCAATTCAGACAAGAGCGGCGCCATCTCCTGAACCAGTTTGGATTTATTCTCTGCCACAGACAAATCGTTCGATGTACTGAAATGGTCTATCAGAAAATCCACCACATCTTTTCCGGTCTTAAGCAGTGCCTCCATAGCTTCTTTGCCATTCTTTTTAAAATAACTGTCCGGATCTTCCTTGCTCGGTAAGGACACCACGCGAACACTAAGACCCGCATTCAGCAAAAGATTAAGCCCTCGCTTGGCCGAAGATTGGCCGGCCGAATCCCCATCATATAACAGGGTTACCTGCGAACAGAACCGTTTCAGCAAAAGGGCGTGGGAATCGGTAAAAGCCGTGCCCAGAGAAGCCACCACATTCTTTATGCCGCCTTGAAACAGGGTAATGAGATCCACATTGCCTTCCACGATCACTGCACGGTTCTCCTTGCGGATGGCATCGCGTGCCTGAAGCAGACCATACAACAACCGCCCTTTTTGAAAGACCGTGGTTTCCGGGGAATTAAGATATTTCGGATTATCATCCGGATTCAAGACCCGACAGGAGAAACCGCAGGTCAGTCCGCTTAAATTTTGAATGGTGAAAACCAGCCGCCGCCGGAATTTGTCATAGACTTTGCCATCCTCCCGTTTGACCAGAAGGCCGGCCCGAACCAGCACCTCCTCTTCAAAGTCCGCACTCAGATGGCGGCGCAAAGCATCATAGGAGTCGGGGGCATAACCGATGGAAAAAGCGGTCGCTGTCTCCAAGGTGATGGCCCGTCCGGCAAGGTATTCCCGCGCCTTTTTTGCTTCGTCAGACTGAAGTGCCTGACAAAAAAAGGCACGTGCCCGATCATTGATGCGATAGAGAAGTTCGCTTTCACTTTCCTCTTCCTGCGACTGTTTGGAGGAATAGGCGGGCAGCACCACTCCGGATTCAGCGGCCAACATGCGGACGGCTTCCACAAAAGAGATGTTTTCAATATCACGGAGAAAGGTAAAGAGGTTACCCCCCACACCGCAGCCGAAGCATTTATAAATGGCCTTGTTGGGACTCACCATGAAGGAAGGGGTCTTTTCCTGATGAAAAGGACAAAGTCCCTTGTAGTTGGCTCCCGCCCGCTTCAGGTCAACATATCGTGAAATAAAGGCGAGAAAATCGACCCTGGATTTAATCTCTTCCAGGATGCTTTCCGGAAAGAACATGGTTATTTCAGGGTCACGCCTGATTTGCCTTTAATGATGGTACCGATAATGTTAGCACGTATCTTGTGGGCCGAGAGTATGCGCAATGCTTCAACCGTATCATCCGGACTCGCCACCGCGACCATGCCGATGCCCATGTTCAGCGTACGGAACATCTCGTCCTCCTTCACTCTACCGCGTTTTGCAATCTCCTGAAAGATATCCGGAACGCGCCAGGATGAACGGTGGATGACCACGTGAAGGTTGTTCGGAATGACACGGGGGATATTGCCTTCAAAACCGCCGCCTGTGATATTGGCAATAGCATTCACCAGATTCTTGCGAACCAATTCCAAAACAGGTTGGACATAAATAAGGGTCGGGGTAATCAGCTTTTTGCCCCACGCGCCCTTGATTTCCTTTTCCGTAAAGACACGGCGGGCCAGAGAATAACCGTTGGAATGGAGACCGCTGGACAAGAGGCCGATGACCGTGTCACCGGGTTTAACCTTCTTGCCGGTGAGAGCCTTTTCCCTATCCACCACACCCACACAAAAACCGGCCAAATCATAATCACCCTTTTTGTACATACCGGGCATTTCAGCAGTCTCACCGCCGATGAGCGCGCAGTTGGCCATTTTGCACCCTTTTACGACTCCTTGAATGATAGCACGGGATTGTTTCAATTCCAATCCGCCGGTGGCAAAGTAATCCAGGAAGAACAACGGTTCTGCGCCGCAACAAATCACATCATTGACACTCATGGCGACCAGGTCAATACCCACGGTAGCATGTTCATTGCGCTGAATGGCAACCAGCAACTTGGTGCCTACACCGTCTGTGGAACTGACCAGCAGGGGATCCTTCATTCTTTTATTGTGCGCCCGGAAATAGGCGGCAAAACCGCCGATACCACCCACGACTCCGGAGCGACCCGTGGTTTTAGCCATCTTCACAATGTCATCTACCAGACGATCCGCCTTCCTGATGTCTACGCCCGCTTTCTTGTATGTCAGTGCCATAATACCTTAACCTCCCGTGATTGCAGGCTCACCCTCTTTTGCCGGTTGCATAGAGTGGCTGTCACCTTTTTATTTTCGTAATTAAGAATAAATATAACTTCCTTGCCAATGCTTTCGCCCCTTTTTACCACCACCAGCCCCTTTGCCTTGAAATACTCTTTAAAGCCCATGGTCTTCTTGAACCAGGACATGAAAGCGGCTTCCGGAAAAGAGGACCCATTATAATAACGTTCTCCCGGAAAATCATTAAAATAAACCGCCTTTCCTTTGCCGCTTTTTTTAATCTGTGTTTTAAACGGAAGCTTCCCTGCTTTTGGAAAGGTATGACTCCGTCCGAAAAGTTCGTTTAAACCGAAAGGCGGAATGGTTTCGTGAAGCCAGTTACGATTATCCCGCATACCCAAACAAGGTTCGGCAAATAAAACGCCCCCGTTCTTCACGTAGGCTTTCAGCGTTTCTGCGTGCGCTTCTGTCAATCGGGTCATATACGGTAACACCACCGCGGGATAATCCGACAAGCGGTCGAAATCGCGGGAAGAGAGGATATCTGCATTCATCCGGTTGCGCCAGAAAAGAGAATACCATCCCTTGAGCGAATTCTTGTATCGATACAAAACCGTGTTATTACGATTGTCTTCATCTGTTTCTTCCAGACGCGAGATCAAGTCGGAATCTACATCATATATCAATGCCGCATCGCCACGGGACTTTTGATAAGAGTCGAGTAATGCTCCCTGCGCCCGGCGAAACTCATTGAATCTTCGGATTTCTACAGATCGTTCATTATCCGATCCATTGGGTTCAATAATACCGCAATTTCCACTTTCACTGCAATAGCGTTCAGGCCGAAATTGCCAGAGATTGATCCCGTTGATCCCATTGGCCAATGCCTCATACAAGCGAAAACGGATATCTTCGTCCGTAAAATCAGGCGACTCTTTGCTCCAGTCATTACTATAAAATTCATTGACCCAGACCTCGTTTTTGCATGAACGAATCCAGTCGGTCTGAAGGGAGTAAATGTAATAATGTTTTTTCCAGTTCGGAAAGGCAAAAGAAGCGCTACCCTCCAGCCTGGCAAAGGAGCGGCAGTCGCCGGTCCAGTGAACATAGGAACAGCCATACACATCTACTTCCGGTGCATTGAGCCGGTCATCACTGCCGTCGTTTAAGATATCCTGCAAAGGGGAACACATGCCCACATGGGCCAGAATGCGGTGGCCGGGGTCTTCCTGACGGATGGCACCCACGACAAAGTTCAGCCGTTCGGCAACACGGGTTCTGGCCCACTCTTTCCAGAGTGCGACAGTGGTATAGTGGTGGTAATGGATGGGCGGTTTAAGCTCCTCAAAAGAACCCTCAGCCATGCCGACAGCCCGATTGTAATTCTCAATGGTAAAAAAACGGGCTTTGAGCCAATCGCGATACAGGGAAACCGAATGAGGACAGGCGCATTCTGAAAAGGGGCGGTTACGCGGCTCGTTCCAGGCGTGCCAGTAGAGCAAGGCATCTGCAGAGCGATACCGTTTTACGGCTTCGCGGACAAAGGCAATGGCCTTCTCCCGCACCACCGGGTGGTCGAAACAGGGAATCATACCACCGACATAAAATGAGGCATCCGCATAGGGGGTTATCTTGGTTCCGTCGGGTGCGATGCGGAAGGTTTGATATCGGTCAAAGAGCCACTCCGGTCCGGTCTCAAGCAGGAATTTGAAAATCACCTTCAGGCCATGGCGACCGCAGAGTTCAAACAGTTTATCCGTATCATCCCATTCATAACAGCCTTCTTGTCTTTCATGAACACGCCATTGGGGACGGAGTTGAAGAAAATCAAGCCCGAGTTTCTTGGCATGGAGGATATCCTCTTCCCATTGATGCGGTTCCGGGGTGGGGTAACGGTAATATTGGGAGCCAAGGAGGAACGACATGGATGCAGGAAATATAATTATGGTTTTTCCCGGAAATCCATAAAGGCCTTAAAACCTGTCCTCGTTTCGATATTTGATTTTATTTGCCATAATGCAAAAAATATCATGTTTTATTATCCCCTGAAAATGGGCCGAAGACGGAACCAACCATTGCCCGGACCTCACTAAGCCATTGCTGCCGCTGGAATTCCGTATTGGCGGTATTTAAAACAATAGAGGCTTTTACCTTAAGCAAGCCATGGGGTACCCCTTCACCGGAATCTCCTTCCAGAAATTCATAGGCCACGCCCGGCCGAATGACTCTGTCAATCCAGCCGGTGAGAATGGCAGGCGGCTGACCCCACCAATTGGGGTGGATGATGATAATTCCGTCTGCTTGGGCTATTTCGTCGCAATGTTCTTTAATAATCGGTGGCAGAGAGGCATCTTTGGAAATTTCCTTACCAGGAAGTACTGGGTCAAAGCTTTCGCGATACAAATCGTGAAAAAAAACTTCATGCCCAGCCTTTTTTAGCTGTTCGATAACAATTTCAGCGATTGCATGGTTGAAACTGTTGAAATCCGGGTGAGCAAGAATGAGGGATATTCTCACAATGATTATTCGATCTTGAAGTCCACTTGCCGATTGTTTTTTTTGCATCACGCATGGATTTAAATATAGGCCCAGATTGGATAACAAGTCAAGGGAGGATGGATAGAAGGAATTAATATGCTTGCGATTGCATTTTAGGTAGGTCTATTTTCCCTCGTTTTCATCAATGACCATCCGTTACCGTAACAATCCCATCGGAAATGCCTTTGTGTTGTTTTGCGCGGCGTGAAAGTTTTGAAAACCATGGCCTGTGCGGAAAAGAGCGGTCGTCTGGAATCGATTCATTAAAGAATTCTGAAAATAACGGTGATTCCTGGACTCCGGCCAATTCCGGCATATCCGCAATCGCCTAATGTCCGTTCCTTCCTCGTGTGCAGATACATCTTATTTGAGTGCTGATTCTGTTGGATTGCTTTCCCCATATGAATAGTTTATATTATACGATAATGGTTTATAAAATAGTTCACAATAAGTTCGAAAAGAGGAATATGTGAAAGCCATTACCATTCACGGTATCGACCCTGTCATGGAAAAGCTTATCCTCCAGAAAGCGCACGAAAGCGGGGTCAGCCTCAATAAAACCTTGAAAAAACTTCTGGAGCATGCGCTCGGTATTCGCCCAGCCGAGACACAAAAACACCGGAACGACTTTGCCGAATTCGCGGGAAAATGGACAGAAAAAGAGTTCAAAACATTTGAAGAATCCGTGGCCCCCTTCCGGCAAATCGATAAGGACGATTGGCAATGAAATCCCTGCTTCTCGACACCACCGCTTATTCACACCTCCTTCGCGGCAACACCCACGTACTTGATGCCATTGCCGAAGCGGATACGATCTACCTTTCCGTCATTGTATTGGGCGAACTTCATGCGGGATTTGAAGGAGGCTCAAAGAAAAAAGAAAACCGGGAACTCCTGAAGCTGTTTTTAAGAAAACCTACTGTTAAAACCCTGCTTGTCACTCCTGAAACCGCGGAAATATTCGGTTCACTGAAACACACCCTTCGGCAGTCCGGTACGCCAATTCCGTTAAACGATGTCTGGATTGCTTCACAGGCCATTGAAACCGGCGCACCGATAGCCACCTTCGATGTTCACTTCCGCACCATTCCGGGCGTGCGATTAATAGACCTTACTTGAAGTCCCGGCCTCGACAAAAAACAGCCCTCTCTTCAACCGAAAGCCAACCTCCGCAACCTGATCTTTCCATCCGAACGAATGATTCAG
>Ga0156536_1227_pt1 | contig 22759 bp, 21 predicted proteins | sample RifOxyB2_FD_111931 | JGI IMG/M metagenome (GOLD analysis project Ga0156536, IMG submission 111931) | Elusimicrobia bacterium RIFOXYB2_FULL_49_7 | reverse complement strand
CCATCCAATCCATCAAGGATCTTTTTGATGGAAAAGTCTTGGCGCATTGTGTTATGCCTGTCTAAGTCCGGCTTCTCCACTGTTCTTATCGGTACGCTGACAACCCAAATCGTACAAAAAGAAAAAGGTGAGCAGTCTCCAATTTCTTGTTTCACAAAGGATTAGGGTGTGGCACACGAATTGCAATTTCAGCCGAAAACAGGAGGACTCTATGAAAAAAATCATTTTAGTCTTGGCCCAGATACTATTATTTGCCTGGGTTAGCTCTCTTTCAGCTCAAACCAATATCCGTGACGATTTAGGGCGCCGTCTTGACGGTTTTTTGCTTCGAATGAAAGTTATTCAAAATCGTATCGAATTTTTGCAGAAAGCAGTGGCTGAAATACCGGACAATGAGAATCCAAAATGGAAAGAGTTAACCAACCGCGTCATTCAAAATCGGGAAGAATTGGTTGCCGATCTTGCGGATATTGCACAGAAGTTACGTAACGGCCGTTTTTCTGAAGCGGATGCTGCGTTGATTGAATTCAATAATAAGATCAACCGGTTTTCAATGAAATTAGCCGAGGTGGAAGGCAAATTAAAATTCGCACTTCGGAAACGGGCGGAATGGGGCATTGCCCATGTGCAAAAGGCTGTGGAGCGGACAGACAGAATATTGGAACGTCATATCGCCTCTGAGCGATATAGTCAAGCCTTGGAAATCCAGAGAGCGGCCAAACGGAAGATCGATGAAAAGGTTTATCGTGCGGCCTACCGGCTGACGCTTCAAGCCCGGGAGATGGTTTTAAAGAATAAGGATAATGGTGATGGCCGGGATGTGGAACAGGCGTCGCGATTGATTGATAATCTGGAGATCAAAGCGGAGCGGGTGTCGGAAAAATTGCGGAAAGGGCGAAATGACAAGGCTCGACTTATTTTTGAAAAAGGAAAAGCCCGTTTGGAGCATGCCGCTGACCTTTTGGAATCCGGAAACGCTCAGGCCGCGCTTGCAGAAGCACGCATTGCGGCTAAACTGATTGCCAAAGCTGCGGACACGGCCGATCGACCTTGGGAATAATGTTATGGGGAGATGGTTGGCAATGTTTATATTTTAAGCAGTGACAGCCATCTCCCGTTTTATTTTATTTATACTTCTTTTCTTTTTGTCACTTTTTTCACTCATCCGCGCATCCGAAAGTGATTCAATTGCTTTTGCCCGGGCCGCATGCCAATGCAGTCTTCGGGTGGCTAATGGGCTCGATTCTCTCAGGCCGGACCTGGAGGCAGCCAAAGAGTTGGCGCAAATGGGCATGGTGCCGGATGCGCTCCAGATGCTTGAAAAATGTGCCGCCAACACGCGCGATACCATTTCAATAAAAAAAAAAGAACCGGTAAAGCACTCTTGGAAGGCGTGGGTTGGGATGGGGGCTGATTATTATCATGACGAGGATTCTGACACCTCTTTGACCTCTCTTTTATCCGATTCTTTAATTGATGATAGCGACAAACCTCTGGAAATATTCGGCGAAGCGGGATGGCGTTGGACGCCCAACCGTTTTTATGTCAAGCAACTTGAACCCTATTTTCGTTTTTCCAACCAACAGCAAAAGGAGCGCTTTTATTTGGCGTTGGGGCCAAGAGGGGCCGCGGGTGCAACACTTCAGATGATGGAAAGTTATACCCGCCGGGTGGATGAACCGGAAAAGGATTCCCTGGATTTATTTGAATGGCAGAGCGTCTTGTCCTATTCTTTTCCCATTGCTTTGAACAACATGGATTTAATCCCGCATCTTAAGGCGGGGTTCAATGCGGAACACTATCGTTTCGATCGTTCCACTACGCCATCCAAACAGAAACCGTTTGCCGGCCTTGGATTGGACTGTGAGCTGGAACCCTTTTCTGCAGGCATTGAAATCACCGGAACAAGAGAAACTCATGCGCCTGCTTTTGATTCCCTGGATCTCTACCGGATTCGCCCGGCCGCTTATTTTGATTATTTTTTCAGCTTCGGCTTTTGTTCGGTCCAATGGAATCAGGAACGAAGCTATTCAATGGCCAGTAATCGCAACCCGGAAGGTTATATGACGTTAGATTTTTCTCTGGAAGTGGAGCCGAATCAGAAGTTCTCCGTTGCCCTGTTATCACAATGGGAAAGGGATGAGGCGGGGTTTGGCGATACCTTTTATCTGGCTTCAGACACTCTTTTCTCCCGTCCTGAAATGATGATCAATTATGACAGCCTAACACCGGATACGGTAACACGCAATTATGAAACCCTATTTCAGAAATATGCCATGTCCGGTAGCCGGTTCAGCGTGGGTCCAGTATTCACCTTCCATTGGAATGAGACTTGGTCATCTACCCTCCATTATACCTTTGAAAAAGGGGATTATGCCAAACTGAATGAAATAGGGGGGCATCTTTTGGAATATCCTGTTGATCCGTTGGATGACTCTTTTAAATCGCATCGGATTGAAGCCGGTTTATTACGAGAGGGAAATTGTTTTTCCTTGTCGTTATTCGGCGCTTTTGAGCGTCGGCTGCCGGATGGAAAACATCCGTTGACGCCTAAAAACACGGCCTGGGAAGGGACGCTGGATACAGAATGGACGCTGCCCCTTGCTTTCCGAATTCTGCTGTTAGGAGGGCTCGAACGTCGTGATTATGAGAGTTTGAATGAGGCGCCCGCCTATGCCGCCTGGAATAAGAGCGGAACCTTGACCGTGCGGAAGGATTTTCCGTGAAACGGTTTCTTTTTTCCCTGCTTTCGCTGTTGGCGATTGCTTCCGCACTGCTGCTGACATTGAATATCCTTGCTGCCAACCGACACCTCCGCATGGCCTCCGATAATTCAAAACGGTTGCTGGAGAGAACGGCGGCCTATATCGCCGAACAAAAAGAATGGTCCGATAATGAGGAAAGCTTTGATGCCATCATCACCCTGACCGGGGTGGAACGTATTACGATTTGCGATAGCGCCGGAATCGTTTTGGTCAGCAGCTCTCCTTTGCTTGCCGCCGGAGATGAGGTTGACGGTTTTGTGGTTGACGCAATGCTGTTTCGGCAGGCGCTTGCAAGCGGTCATTGCTTGACGACAGAACTGGTTAAATTGGATGGTTTCATCTTTCGTTCCACTTATTATCCGGTCAGAAAGGAAGACCGTCTTTTCCTTATTATCGTTGAAGCGGATCGCACCTATTTTAAAGCGGTTGCCCAGATTCGACGCAGCATGCTGTTGACCACCGCATCGTTAGCCCTGGTCTTCATTATTTTATCCGGGCTTCTCTTTATGATTATCCGACGCTATCGTACGGCTGAAGAGCAGTTATTGCGGCAGGAGCGGCTCTCTTTTCTGGGCCGGGCGGCATCTGAATTGGCTCATGAGCTTAAAAATCCGCTGGCGATTATTAAGTCATCGGCAGATGTGCTGCAAAAACAATTAGACCCGGACCGCCGGAACCGTGCTTTCACCTTTTTATCGGATGAAACCATGCGCATGGCACGGCTGATAGATAATATATTGAGTTTTGCCCGGGAAGGAACAGTCAACCCGACCTGGTTTCCGTTATTGCCGTTTCTCAAATCCCTTCAAAGCGAAGCATCTGTTCAGTGGCCCAGGAGCGACATTCAGGTGACCCCGAATGTCGCAGTCACCTGCCGAATATTCGCCGACCCGGATGCCTTGCGCCGGATTCTGCTCAATCTTATCCGCAACAGTATTGAAGCGCAGCAAGGAACCGGTGAAGCCGTATTGGGTGCCGAATTCCAGGGAAAAAAGGCCTCTCTGTTGGTATCCGACAAGGGGCCCGGCATTCCGGAGAATGTACGGAAACGGGTATTTGAGCCTTTTGTGACCCATAAAAAAGGGGGGACCGGTCTTGGGCTGGCAATTGCTGCCGGTCTTTGCAGCAAGCTCTCTTTTGAATTAAAATGCAATCGTCCGATTCGAGGAGCTGAATTTGAAATCCTTATCCCGGAGAACTTATGGCGACCATCCTGATAGCAGATGATGAAGGCAAGATGCGGGCACTGCTTGCCATTGCACTGAACAGCGAAGGCCATGAGATAGAAGAAGCGGCTACGGCCGAAGAGGTGCTTTCCAAAATAACTGCCGGATTGGCACCGGATCTCATCATTTCCGATATTCGGATGGGAGGTCATATAGATGGCTTGGGCCTTTTATCGGCAATCAAAGCGCAGGGAAGTCGGGCAGAGGTCATTATCATGACCGCACATGCGGATGCACGCACAGGTGTGGAAGCCATGAAACGAGGCGCCTTTGAATATGTCATCAAACCCTTTGAAATGGATGAGATGGTTCTGCTGGCCAAGTCGGCGCTTGAAAAAGGGGCTTTGAGAAACGAAAACAGGGAGCTCAAAGAGCAGCTTCAGTCTGCCTTTTCGATACAAGGTATTATCGGTACCTCTCCCGCCATGCAGGCTGTTTTTCGCCAAATCAAGCAGGTGGGGCCCAAAGAGACGACGGTCATCATCCGCGGCAGGAGCGGAACAGGCAAGGAGTTGGTGGCACGCGCCATTCATGGCGAAAGCGGTCGGCGTGAATTTGTGGCTATCAATTGCAGTGCTTTACCCGAAAATCTGCTGGAGAGTGAGCTTTTCGGTCATGAGAAGGGTTCCTTTACGGGTGCGCATAAGGCCAAGATCGGCTTATTCGAAAAGGCGGGAAATGGGACTCTGTTTCTGGATGAAATCGGAGATCTTTCCGCTGATCTGCAAGCCAAACTGTTGCGGGTGTTGCAGGAGCGCACCTTTCGTCGAGTGGGTGGGAATGAAGATCTGATCAGCCGGGCACGCATCATTTCCGCCACACATCGGAATCTGGAAGAGTGTCTGCAGGAAGGGCTTTTCCGGGAGGATTTGTATTACCGGATTAATGTCTTTCCTATTTTTTTGCCTACGCTATCGGAACGGAAAGAAGACCTGTCGCAGTTGATCGATCATTTCTTAGGAAAGTACAAAGGGGTGGGCATTGAGGAACGGGCGCGGTTAGCGCTTCAGAAATGGGGTTGGCCGGGAAATATCCGCGAGTTGGAGAATGCGATTCAGCGGTTGGTTATTGTGGCGGGTGACAGGCCGATCTCCTATGAAGATTTACCGGTTACGATCCGGGACGGCGTTGGGCCCGTACAGCCGTCTGCCTTCCGACTTCCGGAAAACGGAATTAATCTGGAACAGGTTGAAAAAGAGTTTGTTCTACAGGCCATTCAACGGGCGGATGGCAACAAGAGCAAGGCGGCTGAATTGCTCGGCATCTCCCGGCGTTCCATCTATTCCAAGATGAAAACGCATCACATTAAAGAATAATAAGCTTAATCGTTAAAGCGGCCTTATCAACTTGGAATGTTGAACTAAATCAATTGGCGTCATAGGAATCATATATTATATTGATTTACCTATGCTTAAAGTTAAATACTTGACTGGAAGTGAAATTGATCCTGTGCGGTCGTTTAGAGCTGTTCTGATTGTGGATGATGAGAAAACGGTGTGTGAATATCTTGGAAAATTAATCAGTGATCACTTTTCGAATATTCTTGTGGTCTGTTGCAGTTCGCCTGAACGGGCTATACGCTTGACGGAAATGCTCTACTTTGACGTAGTGATGTGCGATGTCCAAATGGATATTCTCCGAGGCGATCAGCTTATTAACGCATTGCGAAAAAAAGCCAGTGCTACTTTTTATATCTGCATGACCGGAAAAGGGCCGCAGAGCAGTTTTTATGCGGGCTTGGCTCAGCCGGATGATTTTATTTACAAGGACATTCTTGAGGAAGAAACGATTTCCTATAGTGTCCAAAAAGGATTGGATGAATCCTTGATACGGCGGTGCCGGATATCCCTCGGTTATTATGATGTGACACAGGACACGTTTATGCTAAAAAGTCTGAATTGGCGTATACGAGAGAAGATACGCAATGCCATCGGGTTTACTTCCCGATTTTATGATGTTTCCAGAAAAAAGACAAAAGCATTGGCTTTATGCGTACAAAAGAATTTACCGGAAACGGAAATCGCCAGAATAGCCGGTTACGAGTCGCCTCAAAAAATGAACAGTAGCTTACAAGATCTTTTGCTTTATACATAGTAAACGGTTATTTCCCCCAATTGATTTTTCATCAACCCAAATCGTAGAAACAGGTCGTTTGGTTATTTGCGCATCATCCGTTATATTTTTAGCAGCTAAATTGGAAATAATTGTGATACAGGCAGGAGGTTTGTCAATGAGAATTAAGCGGAGCGCCGAATCAAATGTAAAAACCTTGCATCATGTTTTTAAAGCGTTAATTTCCGGGTGTTGTATATATTCTTCAAACAATACCCGATTCAAATCGACGGAAATCCGATTGTTTGACCTTGTTTCGTGACGATAACCTTTTTGTGACGGAGGATTTGATGGACAATATCCTTGCGGAGAGGCCGCAAAGATTGCGGAAGCAACGGTATGTTTATTCGTTTTCGCCCATGACCGGAACATTAATCATTGATTTGGGCAAGCCGAATAAAATGCCTACCCATGAACGGCAATTAAAAGAAAAATATTGTCCGCCAAGCCATTGGGGCTGGCCGAGATCCCATTCTCAATAGCGAATCGATATTACTTTTATTTTAAAAGCCATTCCTTTGCATCATCGATATTATTTGCAAAATAGGCGTTACGCTTAATCAAGCTGGCCAGAATTTTCTTTATACCGGAAATGCCGACCAAGGCCAATTTCAGTTCAACCCCCTTTTCCTTACAGGCGGTTTCCCAGTGTTTTGCTGCCTCGGTAGATTCATTGCCCATAACGCTGTCGGTAATATCGTTAATGGCATGAATGGTTTTTAGGCCAGAATTCAAGCATTGTCTTTCACTTTCTTGAATGGCTTTAGTAAAATCCGGTTCCCGTAAACCCTTATAATCGTTCATCAGTATTTTTGTTCCTTGATGCGTAATCCAACTGATTCTGTTTTCCATTGTAACTCCTCTGGTAAAAGCAGTTATTTTAATTTGTAAAAATATAAGTCGACAAATACACATCTGTCAACACCTATTTTGCATTCTTGCTGCAGGCTAACCGGTCTTTTGGGCGTAAAGTTTTCCTGCATGGTCCATCAGGCGGTTGAGCCGTTCTTGAGACTATTTTTAATATTGTTGCTTGTCAAGTGTATTTAACCATTTTTTAAACGGCTCCAGGCAAGCTTTCCGGGAAAAAGGGATGAGAGTGACCTGGTGTTTTTTAGACCGTCCCTGAATGACATCATAGATGAATTTATCACTGAAACCGATCTTTTCAGCATCCTGCCGGGTACAGCCATAATAAAGCCGTTTCATCTTTGCCCAGTGAATGGCCGCAAAGCACATGGGACAAGGTTCGCAGGTGGAATAGATTTCGCAGTCCGACAAATCAAACCGTCCCAGTTTTCGGCAAGCAAGACGGATGGCCTGAACCTCTGCATGGGCAGTAGGATCTTTCAGGGAAAGGACTTGGTTGTGGGCACGTGCAATGAGCCGGTTGTTGCGTACAATAACCGCTCCAAAGGGCCCGCCGTGCCCTTTGCGTAATCCTAAAAAGGCTTCCTGAACGGCCTTTTCCATAAAACCCATCCTACCTTGTCGTATCGTCATATTAACCGCTAAGATAGTTAATGAAATCTCCCAAAGAAAAATCTATTTTTGAAGCCATAATCATGGCTTCAAAGTACGGTTCGATTTACTTATTATTAGCCGGCCGATTTCGGCCCACCAAGGGATTTCATCGAGTCATTCAGCTTCTGCCGAATTGGCTGAAAAAAGCGCCTCCTTTGAAACTGATTATTGCAGGAAGTTTCAAGCCGGGCGTTTCCCCCCTGTTCAAATCCGATTTTATGAAGGATATTAAAGAATCTCCTGCCCGATCCCGGATTGAACTTCATCTTCTTCATTCAGAAGATAAAAGCGGATTGGAGCGTTTTTACCGGAAAGCGGATATTCTATTATTGCCCTATGAAGCCGGATCAACCCGGGATATTCTTGCTGAAGGAATGGCGCATGGCCTGCCTTGGATCGCCTCCGATCTTCCGGGCTTTGTGGAAGAGCGCAAACGGAGCGGGAACGGATACATTGTTCACGATGATACAGAATTGACTGAAGCGGTCTTGACGTTGTCGCGTCAAGGTAATCGTTTTTCAAAGAAAATATAAAGCGCTCTTTTATTCCAGTGTCTGTGTGAGATTGGTATTTCGAGTCAGGGGGAGCTTGTCCTGGAAGTTCCACCGGATCGCCAGATAGACAACGCCGATGGCTGCACCGTTTGAGAGTATCAGACAGATAGGCCCGATGAGGTTCCCTGGGGTTGAAACCGACAGGGCGACAAACGCGACTGTTGAGAGGCATCCCAGGAAAACCGCCTGTCCGGTCAGGATCGCCACCGGATTCTTGGATGCTGCGGCAATTCCCTCTATCCGTGATCGCAAAGCAACCAGCACGGGCAGGAAGTAGAGACAAAGGGCGGTCTGGCGTATCAGCGGCAAATCCGCCGGGCTCAGATTCTGAAGCTTGACATAATACAAATCAGATAATCCGGGTAGAATAAAAAACAGAGGCAGGAAGGCGCCCGCCAGTCCGACGATCACGGCGAAGCGGAAGGTTTGTCGACCTTCCTTGGAATCCGGTGCAAAAGCAATGGAAACAGCCTGAAGTCGAGAAAGGCCCAGACTGATGGGGCCAACCAGGCCTGCGGCCAGATAATACACCGGCAGCATCCGTTCCGGGTCTGCTGCGCGTGCAATGACCGCGCCCATAATCATGCCGGAGAGGGAAAGGAAAAGGCCGCCCAGGGAGAGTGGGAAATTGAAATAATAGAGTTTTTTGGCCGGAATGAGTTCTATTTTATCTACCGGGTTTTCCATTTTGTAGAGATAAGGCAACGCAAAGCGCCGAGAAATAGCGGCTTCGAGCAACACCGGCAATGTGAGGCAGACAACGGCCCAGATAGGTCCTACCCAGTGCGCGGCACAGAATAAAGGTGCAAGCAGGAGGGTGAGTCCGATGCGCAGGAAGGTGGGCAAGCTGGCCTTTACGGTGGCATGATGATTGTAGAGCACAACCTGATAAGGCGTGCGCAGAAAAAAGGCCATTTGAAGAGGCAATGAAGCCAAAAAGGTGAGTCGGGCCGGATGTTCAATACTGGCAGGCAAACCCATGATGGTGCCAAAGAGAAGATGGGCCAGCGGCGGAACGGAGAAAAGAGCCTGCAGGAATAACACAACCGCCATGATCGTATAATTGACTTTTAGAAATTGATCGTAATTTCGCTTGTCCCTGGCGTACACCATACCGGTGGTGATAAGGCCCGCACCGAGAGTGGAGATGAGAAACATGACCGAGTTCGATTGTGCCAAACCGGCCAGATTGACGGGGCCTCCTTCTCCACGAGAGGTGATCATGCCGACCAGGGGATAGGTTAATGTTTGTGAAGCGGCTTGAAGGCCAAGGGGGACGAAGAAGCGGATCAGACTCGAATAACTTTGCGAAGCGTGGGCATTCATTTATAGATCATAAAATATTATATTATCAGCTTCCCATGAAACAAACCCGATTTTTTATGCGGCTTGCCTTTTTATTCTGTCTGGGGGTTACGCTGACATCGTCTGCTGCAACGCCGATCCGGAAGACATCGATTTCCGCAGCCAAGACAAAAAAAACGCCTGCCAAACCAGTCAAACCCAAGGCGAAAACGAAAACAACCCGTCAAAAAGCAGCCTCACTTGTCAAGCGACTTTCCCCGGATGTCATCCTTTCGTCAGGTGCGATTCTGGTTTCTGCGAAACAGGCGGCAGACAATCCGTCCCATACCCGCCTGCCGCAAATCGATATTCTACGCATGCTTTTTTTCTCCCATCGTGATGATAAGGCTTTCTTAAACGGCAGTCAGCGGTTTCATATTACAGGACCCAATTTTGCCGCAGCCTATACGAACGTCAAAAGGCGTTTTGAAGGAGACGAGGAAGCGGATCCGGTGCTGAAATCAAAAAAAACACCTCCTCGAATCGAATATTCCAATTTCAAGGACATTGTTTTATCCAATCGACCGACTGGAAGCCGACTGGATATCAACCTGACAGAGCCGTATACCCAGGAGATTCCTTATACGTTCGGCGCAAAGATAGCGTTCAAACGGTCGACATTAGGCGGATTCATCCGGGCCGGAAGAAATGGCCGGGTAACGGAAATCCTTTTTGACGATCACTTTACCCTGATCTTCTTCCCGCCGAGCATCGCATTTTTCATGGCGGATATTTATGTTAAGCTTGCGGCCATTGTGGAGGAAAAGGGGACGATATACGGCTATGTCATCGGCCGACCGGTGAATGCGCCGGATCGTTTTATGGCTGTCCGCTACAATCTGACCACCTGCGCAAAAACCAGTATCAAAACCTATTCCATCAGCCCCACCGTTTTTAAGAAGAAACTTCGAAACATTGAGGATTATTCGTTCGCGGAATAAGCCATATCCCTTCCTTTCGGCAGAGTTATATATTTTAATATTACATGTCAGAAAACCGGGAAAAGTTTAACCATCTGCTTCGCCGTCTTTACCGAATCCGGATGCTTTTTAAAGGGGCTGAAGGCGTCACGGCGATTTTTGCATTTTTTCTCTTCCATGTCCTGCTGTTATTCAATATCGTTTCCCCAATCGGAAAGAACCCGGTTGTTTCTTTTGCTTTTTTGATCTTTTCCCTTTTTTCGGCGTTCCTCCTAATCCTTGTTATGGTTCTGTTTTTTCGCCGGTTAAGGGCACCGATGGGACGGATCACCCGTGACTTGGAGAAACAAAGCCGGGCATTCGGTTCTTCTGTCACCGCAGCCCATGAATTGTCGGATATCAAACAGGAGGGGATTTCTTCTTATCTGGTGGAGCGTCATTTGGTGGCCACTCTGAATCATGTTCGGTCAGGCGTAGACAACGCAACGCAAAGAGCGAGAAAAGATTTCATTTCTAAAACCGTCTTGTTACTCCCATTATTGTTTGCCTGGGCCATGGTGGCGGCTCTTCAGCCCCATCTTTTCAGAGAGTGGCGAAACTGGATTCATGGGCCTTTTATACCATCCTCTGCAGCGGGGGCGGTTTTACCTGTTGTCGGACCGGTTCCGCTGTTGGGCGATGTGTCGGTTACCTATGGATTCCCCGCCTATACGCGTCTGGCGTCTCGGACCGAGAAAAACCGTTCCGGCCGGCTCCGTTGTCTAAAAGGAACGCGTGTGACGCTGAGCGGACGTTGCAGTCAGCCGGTTGCCGATGTTGCGCTGGTGACGGCTTCCGGTATTCGCCTGCCCGTGGCAATCGATTCGGAAAAACTGTCTTTTACGGTTGATGTCATGCGGACCGAAGGGTATCGTCTCCTGGCCAAGGATAAAAACGGCCAAGCGTACACACTGCTTCAGGATTCTCTGCTGTGTGATGCGGATGCTCCGCCGCAGGTCGCTCTTGACAATGCGCCGGGTCCTTTGGTTGTGCGCAAACGTGATGTGGTGACCCTGGATTATCGGGCCACGGATGATTTCGGACTGAGCCGGGTCCATCTGATTATCGGACGGGATAACAAAGCCGTGGAAGAGCGTGAAAAAGTGGCGGAACCCACAACCCGAGAGTACGCAGGAGAGGCGCGTTGTGATCTCGCTCTTTTGAACCTGAAGGAAGGGGAGCGGGGTGTTATTCTGGTCGAGGCGGTTGACAATGACGGCGTATCCGGCAGAAAGAGCAGTCGTTCGGCGCCTGTTTTTTTTACGGTTCTGGATGAAGGTCGCGATCATGCTGAAGTGGAAGCCAAACTGGCGGTACTGATACGGCAGACACTTTTTTTATTAGCCGACCATCTTGAAAAGCCCCTGAACCCGGCGCAACGTTTTGACATTATCCGAATGGTGTCCGGTCTCTATGATGCCAAAGCGTTTGATCTCATTCAGCGGGCGCGGGAAACTCTGCTGGCCATGGAAAACGACGCCCGAACCTCGGACGAGGTGTATGACGGGATTCAAGACTTTATCCGAAATTTCGGTGAGGCGGTGGAAGGCCGCCGAAAAACGGTGGCCGATAATCGTTCGGCCATGGAAGCGGAAAACCGGGAAATCGTCGTGCTGGAGGATTTTTTGTATTTTCTGGATCGCGCCAAGGATCGAGAAAAAGTCGATGATCTTGTTTCTCGTCTGGATGACTTGTTGCGCGACGAACAGAAGTTGGAGGAGCGCCTGGCCGAGCAAAAAGAGGATGAGAAAATAGCAGCTCTTCGCGACAGACTGGAGGCGCTTAAAAAGGAGCTGGCCGACCTTTTTAATGAGATGATGAAGAACCGAAAAGAGTCTTCCTTGCCGGACGAATTCCTCAATTCCGACGCCTTAAAACATCTTCCCAAGGATCAGCTCAGTGAGGCGATGGCGCGGCTGCAGGCCGCACTTGACAAAGGAGATGCGGAGCAGGCTATGAAGGAGTGGCTACAACTCCGGGAATTGTTGGAGCAGATGCGGTCGGCCGTGAATTCTGCGTCCGGTGATTTCTATGATGAAACCGGTTCCCAGGAAATGGAAAAGCTGCGGCAGGCTTCTGACGCGCTTCAGAAACTGATCGACAGGCAAACACGCCTCAATAGCCAGGGAGATCAGGCACTTCAGGAGATGGCGGACGCGTTGTCCGATGAGGACATGAAACGACTGGGTAAGATGGCCAATGAGCAGGGTGCCATTCTTGAGCGAATCAAATCACTTGAAGCCTCCTTGCAAGGCGGTCTGGATGGCATGCCAGGCAACTCCGGTCAGGCGCTCAAGGATGGGTTTCAAGGATGCAAGTCCGGATTGGGCAGCGCTTTTAACCGGATGAGCGAGTATAAACTGCCGATGGCCATGCCCTCGGCCAAGAGCGGGCTCTATCAGATGCTGCGTCTTAAGGAAGGCATGGAACAGGCCATGGGTCATTTGCAGCAGCCATGTCAGAGCAAGCCCGGGATGTCCTGTGCACGCAATAAAACAGGAAGAGGACGTAGCGGATTAAAAACAGGAGAGGTGGAGATAGAGAATAAGAAGGAGCCGGAGAATAATCTCCGTGAAATGATTAAGAAGGCGATTAAGGAAAAGGGACCTGAAGAATTTGAAAATGAAAATAAACGGTATTATGAAAAATTGGGCAATTAAGGCGTTTCCGTTCTTTCTTTTATTCTGGAACGCATCCGTATCCGGTGAATTGCCCGGTCAACAGGAGCCAAACGAGTCTGTTTCGGCCCGAGCGGTTTTGGACTATTTAGCCGCCGGTCGTGCGGATTCCGCCCTGGCGCTTTCCATTGCACTGGTCGGTAAGGCGCCGGATAACCCGTTTTGGGCTTATCTCCATTCGCTGGCTCTTTATGAGCATTACGATTATGGAAAGTCCCGGGACGAGGCGTTACGTTCCGTGGCGGATTTGCCCGCCATTCCGGGCGATTTGCGCACGCTGCTTTTGCGGAACGCGCAATACCTGGATACTTGTTGGACCATTCTTTCCGCTTTCCGGGAGGTGAAAGGCGATCATTTCACCTTTTGTTTCATCCATCCGCATGATTCGATTCTCGCAGGCGAGGTCTTTGACGTGCTGGAAGGTGCACGAGAAGCCATGAAACAGGATCTGGGCGTGGTGCCGGAAGAGAATATCCGGGTTGAGGTTTATCCGACCAAAGGCGCCTTCATCACTGTATCCACACTCACTGAAGACGAAGTCGTGCGTACCGGTACCATCGCGCTTTCAAAATTTAATCGCCTTCTTTTCATTTCCCCCCGCGTAGTGGCACGCGGTTACGGTTGGAAAGAGACGCTCTGTCATGAATATGTTCATTATGTTGTTACGCGGCTTTCCCGAAACCGGGCACCCATCTGGCTCCATGAGGGAGTGGCTCATTTTGAAGAGGTCCGTTTTCGGCAACCGCAAGGCAATACCCTGTCCGCCCTGGAACAGGACCTGTTATATCGTGCGCGACGGGATAATAAAATGGTTTCGTTTGCCCGGATGAGTCCTTCCATGGCAAAGCTAAAGGATGCGGAGGAGAGCGGTACCGCTTTTGCCGAAGTCATGATGGCCATGCGTTTCATCGTGGATCGTGCCGGATATGAGGGCGTGCGTGCCGTCCTGCGGGGTTGCGCAGAGGGGCATCCTCTTGATTCCCTCTTAAGTCGGGTGGTGCTAAAAAATCCCGCACTTTCTTTTGAGAATGCTTTCTTCAACTATCTGGCTGACCAGCCTCTTTCTCCTGTGGATGGGGTCTCCATTGTGCATCCCGATCTTTCCGAGGATGATGAAAAAAACGAGACTTTCCGATACCGGAAGTACGTCCGCCTTTCGGAAATGCTTTTGGAAAACCACCGCGTGGAAGCGGCGGTCAAGGAATTGGAGCGGGCGGACAGCAGCGGAAGGAACCGCTCTCCCTGGGTTCTGAATGCAGTGGGTCAATTATACCAGAAGAACGGTTCTCCGGAACGGGCCGTGGAAGCGTACGCCAAATCCATTCGCCTTTTTCCGGAATATGTAACCGCCTATTTTTACCGAGGCTGCTATTTCGCGGAGCAGGGAAAGCCTGCGGAAGCGGAGGCGGATTTTCTCGCTGCATTGGACATCAATCCCTTTCATCTGCCGGTTCGGCGGGAGCTTGTTGCTCTTTACGTCAAAAGCGGGAAAAAAGCACAGGAAAAAAAGGAACGACTCATCCTGAAGATATTGGAAAGCGGAATAAAACCATAAACCGGTCGTTTTAATAAAAGTCAGCGGCCGACCTACACGGAGAAAACTATGTCATCCAACCAGGAAGCAGAACAAGTGAAACAGCTGGAGGCCGCGCATCAAAAAATCCGGAGCGAGATTGGCAAAATGGTTGTCGGTCAGGAGAAGGTGGTTGATCTGATGCTCACCGCCCTTTTGACACGCGGCCATGCCTTGCTTGTCGGCGTGCCCGGTCTTGCCAAGACGCTTCTCGTCAAATCCTTGGCCTCTGCGCTGAATCTTTCCTTTAATCGAATTCAGTTCACGCCGGATCTTATGCCTTCGGACATTACCGGAACCGATATTTTGGAAGAGGATACCTCTACGGGCAAGCGTTTTTTCAAATTTATTCATGGCCCGGTTTTCTGTAACCTGCTTTTGGCCGATGAAATCAACCGAACTCCGCCCAAAACCCAGGCTGCGCTGCTCCAGGCCATGCAGGAGGGATTTGTAACGGCCGCCGGCGAGCATCATGATATTCCGCCGCCCTTTCTGGTTTTTGCCACTCAAAATCCCATTGAACAGGAGGGAACCTATCCCTTGCCCGAGGCGCAACTGGACCGTTTCATGTTTTATATCAGTGTGGATTATCCGACCGAACCGGAAGAACGTGAAATCGTCTTGCGTCAGACGACCTCACGTCATCCGGAAATCAGCCCGGTCCTATCATCGGCGGATCTGTTAGCACTCCAGGAGCTGGTGGAGCGGGTGCCTGTTTCGGAAAGCATCATTAACTATACTCTGAGGCTGGTTCGTGCGACCCGGCCCCAAGAGTCGTCTGCGCCGGATTTTATCAAGCGCATGGTGAAGTGGGGGGCCGGGCCCCGCGCCTCGCAATTTTTGGTGGCCGCGGGCAAGGCGCGGGCGCTCCTCTTGGGGCGCAGCACGGTGGATATCGAAGACATACGGGAACTGGCCCTGCCCGTCCTTCGTCACCGGGTTTTGCCCAGTTTTCATGCTGAAGCGGAAAAAGTCACATCCGTCGATATCATTCGACACCTGCTTGATAAAACGGATTATTAATGAAAAACCCCGTCTCCGCCGCCGTACGACGCCCCTCACCGGAAGCACTTTCTCGTGCCGCCGCACTTAGATTCATGGCGCATCAGGCGGCGGAAGGCATGCTGGCCGGGCACCATTATTCCTTATTTCACGGCTCTTCCGTGGAGTTTGCGGAGCATAAGGAATATGCGCCCGGGGACGATGTACGACGACTTGATTGGCGGGTTTTGGGAAAGTCCGATCGGTATTATATCAAGAAGTTCGACCAGGAGAAGCAGCTTTCCGCCCTGTTGGTCATGGATACCAGTGCCTCCATGGACTATGGTTCGCAAGGGCTTTCCAAAATGGACGCCGCCTCCAGTTTGGCGCTCTGTTTCGCCTTCCTGTTGCTTCGCCAATCCGATCAGGTGGGATTGGCCTTGCTTTCGGAAAAACAAGATGACTGGATTCCACCGTCCTCCCAAAACACGCTGTTTGATCGCATGGTCGAACTGTTAGGAGCCCTCCGTTGCGGGGGCGCTCTTTCGCTTGCAGACAAACGGACGATATTGAATGATCGTCTTGAAAAAAGCCGCGTCGTACTTCTATTTTCAGACTGTTTCTTTGAGACCCTTGAGCCATTGGAATCTCTGCTGAAAAGTCTGCGGATTGCGCGTAAGGAGGTCCTTTTATTTCAAGTGCTTGATCCTGCGGAATTAGCCTTTCCCTTTACATTGCGCACCCGCTTTTTAGATATGGAATCAGCGCGCGAAATTACGGCGGAACCCATTCAGGTTCGAAAGAACTATCTCAATGCTTTACAGGCGCACAACACGCGGATTCGGGAGCTATGTCTGCAAAACGGTGCGGAATACGCACTGTACGATACGGCTCAACCACTGCCCCGTTTTCTAATGGAATTCTTGAAAACCAGGGGGAGGCCTGCATGAAGCACCTTATCCTGATCGGTCTACTGTTTAATGCCGCGGCAATTGCATCAGAGAATACCGCTTGCGACTCTCTTCGCATAGACAGCGAAAAGGTGCGTTGTCTGGAAAAATCGGGCAGGTTCGATGAAGCGCTTTTTATCCTGCACCGTCTGATGGCTGCGGATTCTTCCGACAAAGAAAAGGGGGACCGATATCTCTCCCTTCTCATCAAATGCGATGATAAACCCGGACTTCGTCAATACCTTCCATTTTATGAAAAACAGATCATGCGGCATCCTGCTCAGCGCATCCTTTGTTCTCAGGGATATGATCAAGTCAATAACACCGAACAAGCCCTGATTATTCTGGAAAAAGCTTATGAAAGGGAAAAACGGTTTGAATATCTGGAACGGTTACTCGATATCGTCATGGCGCGAAAGCAATACGATTATGCGGGCGGCCTTGTGCAGACCATTCTCCAACGCGACTCTCTCTATGCCAGAGCCTATTATTGCATGGGAATGGTTCAATTGAATCCTGGAATGGTACAAAAAGTACGGGAGAAAAAGAGCGAACCGGAACGTCTTCGTGAGGCATTGATTCCCTTTCGCCGGGCGGCCGTGCTGGATACGTCGGATGAGCGTTCCTGGCTGGAAATCGCCACCATTTTCAAGAAGCTGAATCAAAAAGACAGTGCCTGTGCGGCCTACGAAAGAGCGCTTCGGATCAAACCGGACAATTTCAGATTACTCCTGGAATATGCGGATCTGTTGGGAACCTATAAAAAAGACAAAGAGGCGCTTGTTTTTTACGAGCGCGCTTTCCGGTTGGATTCCATGAATCTGGATTTGCTTCAGCGGATTGAGACTGCTCACCGTCGGCTCGGTTCGTACAACAGCTATTACCTTATCGGCCAAGAACGGCTGGCCGATGCCCTGCCCGATACCCTCTCCATCCGTTATAATCTGGCTGTTGAATACACCCATCGACACAGGGACGAATTGGCTAAAACGTGTTTTAAGAAAGTGCTTCGGAAACGTCCTGATTTTCGCGACGCATTGCGGGGCTTATCTGCTATTTATCTCAAAGAAGAGAGTCTGAGTCTGGCTGAACCGCTGCTCAAACAAATTCTTGAGCTGCCGGGATATCGCGAAATCGATGCCTACAATTACGCCCTTTGTCTGGTAACGCAAAAAGATACGATACATGCGGTGGAAGCCTTTGCACATGTGCTGACCCTTAATCCACGCCACGCTCCATCCGCCTTCTTTATGGGAACTTGGTATTATAATGATAAAGAGTATGACAAAACAGTGGCGGTCTTAATATCCGGCCTCTCATACCCCGATTCCGCGGCCGTCCACCGGATGCGAGGGGGCGCCCTATTTCACTTGGCAACCGAAGATTCGACGGCTATCCGGGAATTGTCCGCTTGCGTCAATACTCGTGAAGAGGATGAAACGCTTCATTATATGTTGGGTACGCTGTATGAACGTGTCGGCGAGAGAAAGCGGGCGGTATTGGAGTATCGGCGTTGCCTGGACATGGCTGCTTCGGAAGATCCCAATATTGATTATTATAAAAGCCGGATTCGCGCGCTTAAATAAAAAAAGACCGGTTATTGCCGGTCTTTTTGGTAGCCCGTAGGGGAATCGAACCCCTGTTACAGGAATGAAAATCCTGCGTCCTAACCCCTGAACGAACGGGCCGAAAGAGCAATAAGATAAAATTATCCGGAAGAACGATTCAAGAAATTGTTTTGAAATTCCTACCAGACATTATGCGTCAGGTAGTCATGAATGGCATTGGCCGCTTCGCGTCCCTGACCCATGGCAAGAATAACCGTGGCTGCACCCAGCACGATATCACCGCCTGCAAAGACCCTTTTTTTTGTGGTCTTGCAGGAGTTCTTTTCCGCCACAATATTGCCCCATTTGGTGGTTGAAATATCCGGGGTGGTGCTTGGGATAAGCGGATTCGGACCATTGCCGATGGCCGCGATAAACGTGTCTGCTTCCAAAATAAAATTGGAACCTTGAATGGGTACCGGGCGTCGACGGCCGGAGGCATCCGGCTCGCCCAGTTCCATCTTGATGCATTCCACACCCGTGAGCCATCCTTCTGGATTTCCCACAAGCTTGACCGGATTCTGAAGCAAATTGAAGATGATGCCTTCCTCTTTGGCATGATGAACCTCTTCCAAGCGGGCAGGCATTTCGGTCTCCGAACGGCGGTAAACGATATAAACCTGTTCCGCGCCCAAACGAAGTGCGGTACGGGCCGCATCCATGGCCACATTGCCTCCTCCTGCCACGACCACGCTCTTGGAACGTTTGATGGGGGTATCGGATTTTGGAAAATCGTAGGCTTTCATGAGGTTGGCGCGTGTCAGATATTCGTTGGCGGAATAGACGCCGTTCAGATTTTCGCCCGGAATGCCCATGAAATAGGGGAGGCCGGCACCGGTACCGACAAATGCGGCATGAAAACCTTCCTGAAAGAGTTCGTCAAGCGTAAATATCCGACCAATGACATTGTTGTACCGAAACTCCACACCCATGCGGGTTAAAAGCTCCACCTCTTTTTCTACAATCTCCTTGGGCAAACGGAATTCAGGAATGCCGTACACCAGTACGCCGCCGGCTTTATGTAGTGCTTCGAAGACAGTGACGGAGTGGCCGAGTTTTCGCAGATCGCCTGCCACGGTCAGTCCGGCCGGACCGCTGCCCACAATCGCCACCCGTTTACCGGTAGCAGGAGCCACTGGCGGTATTTCTATTTGATTATTTTCCCGCTCCCAATCCGCCAGGAAGCGTTCAATTTTTCCAATGGATACCGCTTCAGCAGGCGCTTTCAGCACTTTGGCCAGGGTGCAGGGCTTTTGACACTGCTATTCCTGAGGGCAGACGCGGCCGCATACAGCGGGCAAAAGGTTCTTTTCCTTGAGTTTCCGGACCGCACCTTGAAAATCGCCTTCAGCAGTAAGTTTGCAAAAGGCGGGAATATCAATGTGAACCGGACACCCTTCCACGCAGGGTTTGTTTTTGCATTGAAGACAGCGTGCTGCTTCAATACGTACCTGTTCCTCCGTGTAGCCGAGCGGAACCTCTTTGATATTGTGCCGCCGTTCCGCAGGCGGTTGTTCGGCCATGATTTGACGCGGTATTTTGGCACGTTCTTTATTCGTCAGAGCCGTTTGATTGGCTAAAAGCGTACCGGGATCAACGCTCATCGTCTTATCTCGATTTGACAGGCATGAGGACTCTCCTGAAGCCGGGAAATGGATTCCTTTTCCTGGTTATCATACATTTTCAGGCGACGCATCATTTCATCAAAATCCACCTGATGGCCGTCGAATTCGGGCCCATCCACACAGACGAACTTGGTTTCACCGCCCACGGTAACCCGACAACCGCCGCACATTCCGGTACCGTCAATCATGATGGTGTTGAGGCTGACCAGTGTCGGCAAGCCCAGTTCTTTGGTCAGTTTGACCACCATTTTCATCATAATAGGCGGGCCGATAGCGACCACCAGGTCTATCTTTTCCCGGGATTCATAGAGTGTTTTTAGCGCATCCGTGACAAAGCCTTTTGTACCGTAGGAACCGTCATCCGTGACAACCACCACACGATCACTTGCCCGCTCCATTTCCTTTCCCATAATAAGAAGCGAACGGTTTCGTGCGCCGATAATGGAGGTGACCTTGTTTCCCGCAGCCTTCATGGCCTGTGCGATGGGGTGAAGCGGTGCAATGCCGATACCGCCGCCGATGCCCACCACATGGCCGAATTTATCAATATGGGTCGGTTTACCCAGGGGACCCACAAAATCGGAGAGGGCGTCACCTGCTTGCATTTTGGAAAGGCGAGCAGTGGTCATTCCGACCACTTGGGCCACAATCGTGACCGTTCCCGCTGTGGGATCCGCGTCTGCAATGGTCAAGGGAATGCGCTCCCCATCGCGATCAATTTTCAGCATGACGAATTGACCCGCTTTTCTTTTACGAGCGATATCCGGTGCTTCAATGGCCATTTTAAGGACATTTGCCGCCAGCATTTCTTTTCGGATAATTTTATACATGTGCTGAAATTATAAAATATAATCTGAGTATAATTCAATCATCCCAAGAAGGGAATAAAGGAAAAAATATTGAAAACCTGTACAAATATACAGTATGTTGTGAAAATGCTCATTCGCTTTCCTCCCAATACCGATGAAAAGCTGTCCATTCTTTCACGCGATTCTCAGTACGACCTGGCCTGCGCTTGTGGTACAAACAAGGACGACCGGCGCCACCGTTCCATAGACGACCGTTGGGTTTATCCGGTTACACTACCGGATGGCGGTAAAAGTGCTATTTTCAAGACTTTAATGTCCAATGTGTGTGCCAATGACTGCGCTTATTGTCCCTTGCGCCAAGACCGGGATTTAACCAGGTGCACTTTGAGTGCGGATGAAATTGTCAAAAAATTCCTGGAGTATCACCGGCGCCGGGAGGTGTTCGGCCTTTTTTTAAGCAGCGGAGTGATTGGAACGCCGGATAATACCATGGACCTCCTTATCCAGGTGGCTCGCTTGCTTCGGCAAAAGGAGAAATTTCGGGGCTATATCCATTTAAAAATTCTACCCGGTGCATCAACCTCTGCTATTGATGAAGCACTTTCCCTCTCCAGCGCGGTTTCCTTGAATCTGGAAGTGCCGGGTGCCGCCAATTTCAGCAAGCTTTCCCAAAAAAAGAATTATGAACGGGATATCATCGTTCCGCTGAAACATATCAGCCAAATGACCCATAAGGGTGCCCGTTTTGAAAAGGTTAGGCAGACCACCCAGTTCATCATTGGCGCTTCTTCCGAAACCGACAAGGAGATTATAAATTATACCGGTGGATTGTACTCACGCCTGAAATTGAATCGGGTCTATTTCAGTGCCTACCAGCGCGGCTTAGGGCGTATTGACCTGCCAGGTGAACGGTCCGCTCATTCCAACAGCGATCTCCTTTTGCGGGAACATCGGTTGTATCAGATGGATTTTCTACTTAGGAAATACCGGTTTAATTCGGATGAAATTCCGGTAGAGTCATCCGGTTTTCTATCACTTTCAGTAGACCCCAAAGAAGCGTGGGCCAGGTGCCATCCGGAATACTTTCCCGTCCATGTCAACCGGGCCGGTTCATTTGAATTGCTTCGCGTGCCGGGATTAGGGCCGGAGTTGGTGAATCGGATTCTTGACTATCGCAAACAAAAGGGCGTGCTTCGTTCGTTTGAGCTTTTACAGAAAAGTCGTATCAGCAAATACCTGAAACGAGCGTCGGAATTTGTCCGGTTCAACTGATACCACTGTTGAACGATCTTTCCGCGCACTGGTTGTCAGAGGTTTTGTTTTCTCGGGCAATTATCGATAGGAATCTTTTCGGGCTTTTAATGTGATGATGAAAATCAGTGATTTTGTACCATCAATGGAGTAGAAAAGTCGGTAGCGACCGATTCGATAGCGATAGATAGAAGAGAAATCCCCTTTCAGTTTTTTTATGTTTGGCCCAAAGAAGGGATTGTGACGGAGTTGGGGATAGATATATTCTGATATTTTCCGATATAAGGCATGAAGTGGGGCTTTTTGAATCAGTTTCTCGAAGGATTCGGTTTCTGCAATCAGGAATTCAGCCGACAATTTTATATCTCCGGTTGGCAATCTCTTTTTTACCCTGATTTAAGGTCAAGGTCAGTTCCTTGTCCTGAAGTATTTCCTGCATTTCACGATCCGAGGCCGAGTTTTCCTGTGTCAGATAGTTAAGTGCAGCATATTCCATGAAGTTGGAAATGGTACGGCGACTGCCGTCAGCGGCTTTTTTAAATAGCTGATAAGTATCGTCGTCAATGCGGACCGTGATGGTTTTGTGCATGTGGAAGCCTCCTTTATATTCAAATATACTCGAAAGTATTCACTCTTGCAAGCCTTTCTTAATTCTTTTTCCGTGTTATTAAAGTATAAAGCACGGGCGCCAATACCAGCGTCACACCTGTGGAAACGGTCAATCCGCCGATAATCACAAGCGATAGGGGAGTCCATAAAGCATTGCCTGTTATCAAGAGCGGAACAAGTCCTGCAATGGCG
>Ga0156536_1226_pt4 | contig 23270 bp, 17 predicted proteins | sample RifOxyB2_FD_111931 | JGI IMG/M metagenome (GOLD analysis project Ga0156536, IMG submission 111931) | Elusimicrobia bacterium RIFOXYB2_FULL_49_7 | reverse complement strand
CGGTGTTGCCGGATCGTTTTCGTGGATTGCCCAAGATAGATCATGGACTTTGTCAGTCGGATTGCAGGGTGTGCGAAACGGTTTGTCCGGTCAAAGCAATCCGGAAAAAAGAAAAAGTCGAGATGGACCTGGGCCGCTGTCTTTTCTGCCTCGATTGTCTTGAGGCGTGTCCGAAGAAAGCCATTTCATTTACCACGGATCATCAGTTGGCGGCTAATTCGCGGGCAGCGCTTGTTTATACGGAAGGGGAGTATCAGCGGGCGGAAGCGGCAGGCAAGGAAATTCGCCGATTGTTCGGCCGGTCGCTCAAACTGCGTCAGGTGAGTGCAGGCGGGTGCAATGCGTGCGAAGCGGACATCAATGTGCTTACCACCGTGGTTTTTGATTTGGGCCGTTTTGGGATTCAGATTGTGGCGGCACCCCGTCATGCGGACGGACTGCTCATCACCGGGCCGGTGTCGCGCAACATGGAGGTCGCGTTACGAAAGACTTATGACGCTATTCCTTCGCCTAAGATTGTGATTGCTGTTGGCGCCTGCGCTATCTCCGGCGGCCCCTTTATCGGTCATCCGGAGGTCTTGGGCGGCAGTGAGTCCGTGGTGCCTGTGGATTTGTACATTCCCGGTTGCCCGCCCCATCCGCTGACTATTCTGGACGGCTTGCTCCGCTTTTTGGGAAAACGGGTACCTGTTTAAAGTTGTTTAGCGTAATTATCCAGAATGGTTGAAACAAAGGTTTGATATTTTATATCGTTCTTTGCGGCAAACCGTTTGTATCGTTCTACAGTGTCTTTTTTCAGTTTCATGGTAATGGTTATGGTAGTCTGTTTTTTTAACGACTCGGCAATGGCTGCAGGGGATGGCAGAAAATCCGGAATAGCGACCGAGTTCTGAAGCTCATCAGCTATATCCTCAGGTGCATGAGTGTAACCGTTATTCTTTTTCATATATTTTTCTTCCTTCCCGCCAGTATCCGGCACCGATAATTCTGATTTTCCCGTTGCGAATAATGAACCTGACTGTTAAAATTCGTTCGTTCACTTTGCCCGGACAATAATACCGTAACTCTGTTGAGGAGTGTTTGGAATTAAGCCGGATTCTCCGGTTTGTATCCAGAAAAGCTTGCATGGCAACATCAAAAGAAATCCCATGTTTTGCAATGTTGGCATTATTTTTTTTCTCATCCCATTCGAAATTCATTAAAGGATTCCATGTTAAATAATATAATAAATAAAATAGTATTGCATATAATAAATATAATTGAAGGTGCTGTTTTTCATTTACGCTGTGCTGTGTTGGAACGATGAAGATGTGACAGAATCTGTCACATCGGATGTTTTGAATAGAGAAAAAATCGCCAAAGAAGGGTTGATTTCCCTCTTTATAAGGGCCTATTTTTTAACCTGTTCATTTGGTTTCTTTTCATCCGGAGGTTTGAATGGCGGTGGACATACGCTGGAAACAGCGATTCAGCAATTTCCTAAAGGCCTTTAAAACCGTGGAAGATGCCGTGGCCCTGTCACAGACCCGTTCTCTGTCCCTGTTGGAGCAGCAGGGACTGATTCAGGGTTTTGAATTCACCCATGAGCTTGCCTGGAATGTGCTCAAGGATTATCTGGAGGAAAAAGGAATCTCGGGACTCATCGGTTCCAAGGATGCCGCGCGCAGCGCCTATCAGAACGGACTGGTTGAACAGGGTGAAGACTGGATGAAAATGATTGCGGACAGAAACCTGACCTCCCACACCTATGATTCCGATACGGCCATGTCGATTGCCGATAATATCATCCACCTATACTATCCGGCCTTTAAAGCCCTGTCCGAGAAATTTTCCGGATTGGCGAAACAGACGGAAAGCGCCGGATGAATCACGGACTCTCTGCTGCCACGGTGGCAACCCTTCATGCTGTTTTTGCCCGCTTTCCGGAGATAGAAAAAGCGTTGCTATACGGTTCACGCGCCAAGGGAAATTATAAACCGGGATCGGATATTGATCTGACCCTGATTGGTCAAGATTTGACCCGTGAACGTCTTGGAAGAATCATGTCCGCACTGGACGATGCTCTGCTGCCTTACACGGTTGATCTATCCATTTATGCGCTTTTGGCTAATTCGGAATTACGCGAGCATATCGACCGGGTGGGCCGGATTTTTTACGAAAGATTGAAGTAAAGGCAAAGATAGATACATATTAAAAAAGCCAACCCCGCTCTACTCTGCCTCGGATTCTGAAATGGCGTCCGCTACTCGATAGTCGCTCTCTTTTTCCTTCATCTTAAAGCGGACCAGGAACCAACCCACAATAAAAAGCAGACCCAGCAAAAAGAGAGAGAGTCGAAACCCGAATTGCTCGCTTACCACCCCGCCCAACATAGGGCCGGCTGCGTTTCCCAGCATCTGGAAGATCATGACCGTACCATATACGCAGCCCCGCCTTGTTTTTTCCGAATTCAAAGCAATGAGCGACTGAAGCAGCGGCGTGGTGCCGGAATTGAAAAGCCCGGCCAGTGCATGAAAAAGAGCAATCTGCCAGATGGCTTGCGACAGAGGCATGCCGAGGGTGAAAAAGGCGGCGCCGGATAAGGTCAGGAGGAGGGTGGCCCGAAAGCCGTACTTGTCGGCCCGTTTACCCCAGAATTTTACGGACAGGGCGGCCGCCAATCCGGATAACCCGAAAACGGATCCAACCACTGTGGGCAGGCAGGTGAGGTTCGAGCTCAGGGAACTGATAAAGAGTGGAACAATGGGCTTTTGTCCCATGCGCGCCATTTGTGAGAGAAGCAGAACCGCGGAAATCAGCCTAAGCTGGCGATTGCCGAAGTAGTAACGGAAATTATCCGATAAGGTGTAATGGTGGCCGTTCTTTGGTTTGTTTTCCTGGGTGGCCGGAATATAGAAGGCAATCAAAGCGCCGCAACAGAGCAGGATGGCGGAGGTGATGAAAAAACAGAGCTGAAAGCCAAAGGCGTCAGCGAGCAGACCGCCGATAAATGGACCGCCCACGGTTCCGGCCAAAATAAAGGAATGGAGCAGGCCGAGGGTGGAGCCCATTTCTTTTTCCTCGACCCGGGTACTCACCAAGGCAATGGAGGCGGAGATGGCACCTGCAATGCATCCATGCACCATTCGCACAAAGAACATCTGAAGCGGGGTTTGGCAAAGAGAGAGAAGCGCCATGGTGATGCTCATGCCGAAAAAAGCGCGCAAAACCATGCTTTTTCGGCCGAAGCGGTCGCCCAACATACCCCAGATGGGAGAAAATATGGCGCTCATGATAAAGGTGATACCTTCGATTAGGCCTGCCCAGCGTGCTGCGTCGCGTGGGGCGAAGTTGCCAAGCTGGGTGATATAAATAGGCATCAACGGGCCGATAAGGGACATGCCGGAGGTGAGCATGAAGAGAGAAAAAGCGATGATGCGCAGTTCGCTCTTTTTTAGCGGTGCCAACATAAAAGATTAAAATATAATTGCAGAGGAATCAGAATGAAGGGTTTTCTCTGCAATTTTCCATATCGACTAATCCGATACGGGCTCTAAGTCGTTGGTGTGAATAGGATGAGGGAATCCGAAAAAATGAACTATTATAGGGTGTTTGAGCGACCAAATATTAAAGGAAAACTTTCAAAAGGCCGATATTGATAAATGAGAGGATGAAGCGGTAAAAAGCCATGAAGAACGAAAAATTCTACAATGTCAGCAAACAGGCAACAGAAGATAGTTTAAACTATTTTCTAAACCTGATCATTACCGCACGTATTGAAACCGGCGTCCGCTCCAATTCGCTTTGCCTGGATGAGGATGTGAATGTCTATGCTGCCCAGGTATTGAAGAATTTCTCTCACCCCACCTACTTAGCAGAGACACGCAAATATGTTCATTTATATGAGTCTGACCTAATTGCCCGTCAATCCGAATACCAGGATTTGCGGGAACGTTTTTATCTTTATAAGCATACTGCGGACCATCTCTTTTTTATGATAGGAATCCTTCGCGGTATCAACAAGAACGTGCCAACGCATCACGCTTTTTTCCGGCTGAGTGATGAGGTGTATATTGCCCGTGCGCGGGCCTATTATGCGGAGGCAGCCGAATATCAGCACAAACTGCGCGGCAGAGCGGACGGGGTGAGCGAGGTATTAAGCAAGCTGTCCGCCCATTTTCCGGTGTATCTCAACCTGTTTTACCATATTTCAGAACACTATTTCGGGTTTATTGAGAAATTCTCGGATGGCGAGTGGTTCCATTTCATCCATAAGAACATCATTCATAAGGAGGGGGTGGACTCCCGGGTTTATGTGCAGCTCATGGACGAATTTCTCTGTCACCTTTCGTCCTGGAAAAAAGGGCACCATTCCGAAGATCGTGATTTACTCCGTATCCTTTCCGCGGAATTAAAGCGGCTTAACCCGGATTTCCACTACAACGTGGAATCCATTCTGGCTGCTCGGGCAGCTTAATCCCATTATAGAGCCTTCTCTTCTATCCTCTTCACCCCTAAATATGGTATTGATTTTTATTCTTTTCGAATAAAATTTGTTTTCTCTATTGACACTTTCCACAATATGTAGCTATCTTATACCCGAAAATCACAATCGATTGTGTTTTTCCAGTATAATGACATTAGCTGAGTATCATACTCAACCTGTGGGGTGACATGCACTTAAAACAGCTCAAAATTAGCGGTTTCAAGTCCTTTGCCGACGTCCATTCCGTTACTTTCAACGAAGGTTTAACAGCCATTGTGGGGCCCAACGGATGCGGTAAATCCAATATCATTGATGCAATTCGATGGGTACTGGGTGAACAAAGGGTGAAAACCCTCCGTTGCGAAAAGATGGAGGATGTGGTCTTTAGCGGCACTATTCGTCGGAAACCGCTCAATTTCGCGGAAGTGACCCTCTCCATCGAGAACGAGGACCGCGCTTTGCCCACTGACAGCGCCACGGTTCAGATTACCCGCCGTATTTTCCGTACCGGTGAGAGCGAATACCTTATCAATAAGAAACTCTGTCGTTTGAAGGATATCACCAGTCTCTTTTTCGACACAGGGATGGGTATCGGCTCCTATTCCCTGATGGAGCAGAAAATGATCGATACGCTGCTCTCTGAAAAGGATGAAGAGCGGCGTATCATGTTTGAGGAGGCCGCGGGTATCAACAAATATCGCAGTCAGCGAAAAGAGGCGTTAAAAAACCTGCTCAAAACCGGGGATGATCTGGCCCGTATTGCAGACTTGGTCAATGAAAAGGATCGCACGGTCAAGATGTTGGCGCGTCATGTGGTCAAAGCTGAAAAATACCGCGAATACCGCACCGAACTGGTACAGCTCGATGTGGCGGTGTGCAGCCGTGTCTTCGGCGAAGTGAATGAAAAAATCCGCGAAGTCAGCCGTGACCATGCCGGGGCCCTGACCGAAAAGGAAAAGTTGGCCGCGGAAATCGCTACCGCGGAAAGCGGCATCGAACAGCAGGAGCTTCTCGCCTTGGAACGTGAGGAAAAGCTCCAGGCCATCAGCCGCGAGTTGAGCGACCTGACCCGGCGTCAGCATGACCTTGAAAGCCAGCTTTTGTCTCGAGGGGAGAAGATTGAAGGGGCCCATCGCGCTATTGCCACCACCGAACAATACCAAGGTAAGCTGAACGAAAATATCGCCCAGCTCGGCAACGAACAGGGTGATGCCGAAGAGCAGCTCATCCGTCTTAGCACACTTGTCAAGGAGGCGGAAGGCGATTACCTGGCCGCCCGCCGCGAATTCGATGAATTTGAAATCGGCGTGGCGGAAAAACGGCTCAATCTCAACGAAAACCAGCAGGCCAAAATCCGCTTCATGGAGGAGGAAACGGATCTCAAGTCCCGTCTTGAAAAGATCAAATCCGATATCGGAAATCTCCGTTCCAACCGCACGGAGATCGAACGGGTCATGGCCGAAGGTCGTTATCGCACCGAGCAGTGCGAAGAACAGATTCGTCTTTGCCGTGAATCGCTCTCCCAGGTCAGCGCGGAGTCTTTGAACCTCTCCGGTTCGCGGGACCAGCTGGTTGAGAGAATCGCCTCCGAAGAGAATCGTTTCCGCACCTTGCTGGAGCAGGAAAAGACCCTGGAAGCGCACCTCATTTCCGACGAAAAGAAGCTTGAGTTCTTCGAGCAGATGAAGAAAAACCACGAAGGATACAAAGAGGCGGTGCGTGCGGTGGTTGAAAGCGGCATTTCCGGTATCTCCGGAATTGTGGCGGATGCCATCGATGTGGCGCCCGAGTTTGTGGCCGGCATCGAAGCTGCACTCGGCTCCCGTGTCCAGTACATCCTGGCCGACACCGAAGCGGCCGCCCAAGCAGCCATCCGCTTTCTCCGCGAGGGAAAAATGGGCAAAGCCAGTTTCGTGGTTCAGAACCAGGTTCGCGGCCGTCACCGTTCACCGGAAATCGATAATCTGGGACGCCTGGACGGCGTTATCGGATGGGCCGACCGCTTCGTCAAATTGCGCGGGGATCAGGGTGAACTGGCCTCCCTGTTGTTGGGCGACGTGCTTCTCATTCGCGACGCCTCGATGGTGGAGCGTATTCGCGAACAATGCGGTGACTTTGCGGTTTACTGCATCACTCCGGACGGGGATTTGCATACCACTCACGGCATTGTGCGGGGCGGTGAATTCGGCAACCAGGAATTGGGTCTCCTCTCCCGAACCCAGGTGCTTGAAACCCTTCATGAGAATGTCGGTAAATACCGTGTCCAGATTGAAGAAAAGATTCGCGACAAGAAGACCGCTTTGCTGACCGTGGAAGAGGCCAAGACCGCGCTTCTGGAAATCGATGAAAAACTCAATTCCGGGCGGCGTTTGCAGCAGGAACAGGAAGGCAATATTCGGCATCTGGATGAAGAGGTGTTGCGGGTTCAAAGCCGCGAAAACGAGGCGCTGGAGCGGCTCAAGGGTCTTGATCAGCGTCTTGAGGAATGGGCGGCGGCCGAGGGGCGTATTATGGCCGACCTTCAGATTCTGGAGGAAAAGAAGACGGAAGTGGAGAGTTTCATTCTGCTCTTGAATCAGGAAGTGACAGCGCTTGAGGAACAGCGGTTCAAGGTAACGGAAACCGTGAAGAATGCGGAGGTGCGGTTAGCCGGGGTCAAACAGGAGGCGATCAATCTGAAACGCAATGCCGAACGGTTGGCAGAGGAGATTGCCCGTGCTTATGCCTCCCTGGATCAGGGGCGCGAGGCCAAGAACCGATACGAAGTGGAGATCGAGGACTATCGTCGTCATATGGATGAATTGGCGCAGGAAAAAGAACGTTGTCAGAATTCCATCAAGACGGTGGAGGCCGAGGAAAAGGCGCGTCGCGAGGAACTGGCCGTGTTGCGCAACGAAATCAGCAATGTGCGGAAGGTGTCCAAGGAGCAGGAGAAAGTCCTTGCCGTCCATACGGAAAAGCTTCATGAGTGTGAGATGTCCCTGGAGCGGCTTAATGAAAAGAAGCGGTCCATGGTGGAGCGCATTTGGGAGGAATATGAAAAGGACCTGAACGGTCTGATCGATGAGGATAAGGCGCTTGCCGTGACCGAAGAGGAGGCACGCGACAAGATTGAAATCCTGCGGAAACGGCTCAAGACAATCGGACCCAATGTCAATCTGAGCGTACTGGAGGATTATGAGGGAGAGAAGAAATCCTTTGACGAACTTTCGCTCCAGAAGGCGGATCTCGAATCCGCCAAGCACACCTTGGAACAGCTAATTCGCAAACTTGACAAGGAAGCGTGCGAGAAGTTTCTTTCCACCTTCAATCAGGTGCGCGAGAATTTCCGCAGCGTCTTTCTGGATCTCTTCGAGGGCGGTGAAGCGGATATCCGGCTGGAGGAGCATGAGGATCCGTTGCAGGCGAAAATTGCCATTTATGCCCGTCCGAGCGGCAAGAGCATGAAGAGCATCAATCTGCTCTCCGGCGGTGAACGGGCCTTAACCGCCACTTCGCTTTTGTTCGGTCTTTATCTGGTGAAACCGTCGCCTTACTGTATCTTGGATGAAGTGGATGGTCCGCTTGATGACGCCAATATCGGCCGTTTCATCCGTCTTATCCGTCGTTTTTCGGAGCGCACGCAGTTTCTGGTCATCTCGCACAACAAGAAGACCATGGCTGCCTGCGATATCCTCTACGGTGTCACCCTGGCCGAACCGGGCGTGTCGCGTTTGGTCTCCGTCAGTCTTGCCACCGAGAGTGATGAGAAGAAGATTGATGAGCTGATGGCGTTGCGAGCGTAAGCGGTTCACGAATAAAGCCAAAGTGTAATTTATTTTGATCTTACTGTGGCTAATTTCGTATTTTAATCCTTTAATTTGACTAACTCATTTATTTAAAGGAACTTATTATGGCGACAGTGACCTTTGAACATGTTTTCAAGGAGTTTTCAAACGGCAAAGTGGTGGCCGTTAAAGACTTCAACCTGGAAATTAAGGATCGTGAATTCATCGTTCTGGTCGGTCCGTCCGGTTGCGGAAAGACCACCTCGCTTCGTATGGTGGCGGGGCTTGAGGATGTTACCCGGGGTGACATCCTGATTGACGGAAACCGGGTGAATGACGTGCCGCCCAAGGATCGTGATATTGCCATGGTCTTTCAGAATTATGCGTTGTATCCCCATATGGATGTTTATAATAATATGGCTTTTGGTTTGAACCTCCGGAAGTATCCGCGTGATGAGATCGATCGTCGTGTCAAAGAAGCGGCGGATATTCTGAATATCCGTCAATACCTCGCTCGTCGTCCCCGGGAGCTTTCGGGCGGCCAGATGCAGCGTGTGGCCGTAGGCCGCGCCCTGGTACGTCATGCCAAGGTTTATCTGTTTGACGAACCCCTTTCCAATCTGGATGCCAAGCTGCGTGTTGAAATGCGTGCGGAATTGAACCGGATTCACAACCGTCTCCAGGCCACCATGATTTATGTGACGCACGACCAGATTGAGGCCATGACCTTGGGCGATCGCATCGTCATCATGAAGGACGGCTTGGTTCAGCAGTGTGATTCCCCTTTGCGCATCTATGATTTCCCGGCGAATAAGTTCGTGGCCAGTTTCATCGGATCCCCGGCCATGAATTTCCTGGAAGGCAAACTGGACACCGTGGATGGCAAGCTTCAATTTATTTTCGGGGACAATCGGGTGATTGTTCCGGAAAAATTCCATGAACAGGTTAAACGGGAAGTGGGTCATGACATCTTCTTTGGTGTCCGTCCGGAACATATTTACGACATCAAATTGGCCAAGAGCCGCGGGGAGCCGGAGCAGGAAGGCGCGGTTGTTTCCGGTACCATCGAGGTCATTGAGCGGTTGGGAAATGAAATCCTGCTCTATCTCTCCACGTCCGGCCAGAAGTTAATCCTGAAGGAAGACGCACACTGTGCAGCCGAAGTGGGGCAGAAGATCAATGTCGCCTTCAAGATGGACATGATTCATATCTTCGACCGCAAGACGGAGTCCAATCTGACGCTTGCTTGAGAGCCGGGGTTTGTCCGGATGAAAACCATACTACGGACTGCGGTCAAAATCGCGGTTTCGTTCTGTCTTATCGGCTTTCTGCTCTACCGATCCGACCTACATGCCATCCGGCTCCAATTGCTCCAAAGTCTGCCTGATTTTGCCGTGCTTACGTTTGCTGCGTATTTCGCCATGACCGCTTTCCAGGTGGTTCGTTGGCGGCTCCTTCTCGCCGGTGAGGTGACACTCGGTCGTCTGTTGCGCTATCATCTCATCGCCAGTTTCTTTCAGAGCGTTTTGCCGGGCGGTTCAATGGAGGTTATCAAAGGCTATCTTCTCTCGCGCAATATCGCCGGCTCCCGCGCTTACGGAAGCATTGCTTTTGTCAAGATTCTGGGCATCGTAGTGCTCCTGCCGTTGTTGGCGCTGATCCTGATTTGGAAGCCCGATTTTTTGCCGGAAAAGGGGCAGCTACCGGCCGCGGTGGGAATGATGCTGGCCATTCTTTTAATGGTTCTGGTGCTGTTCAGTAAACGGGTGAGCCGCTTTTTCTTCGGTTTCTTTCACCGTTTTTCGAACAAGCCCGTGGTGGCCATGCTCATGAATTTCCGTCAGGTGCTCTACGAATATCGGGACCAAAAACGGGTTTTGTTTCAATCGGTCGTGCTTTCCCTGCTTAATTTTCTGGTCTCAGTCCTTTTTATTTATTTTTCATTCCGAACCGTCTCCTTCAACCCGCCGTTGTCGGCCTGTTTTTTCATCGTGCCGGTGGTTTCTTTTTTCGCCATGTTGCCGGTCAGCATCAACGGTATCGGTGTACGCGAAGGACTGCTCTTGCTTCTGTTTAAGCCCTATGGCCTGACGGCCGAGGTTCTGTTGGCCTCCTCTGTGGTGGTGTATGCGGCCTATTATACGGTTTGCCTGACCGGGGGGGTGGTCTATCTCTCAAGCGACGTGAAAGGAGTCCGACATGCCGGATAAAAAGAAAGAAAAGCGGGTTGCCGCTGTGCTTGCGGGCGAAACCGCCTTCCGTTTCGAACGGCTTCCGGCCTGGGCCTTGCCCGGTGTGCTTGTGCTGTTGGCCTTGCTTTTCTTTCTTCCCTTTATCCTGTCCGGCAAGATGATTTACGGATCGGATATGGTCAACGGCATTCAATCCAAGTTCTTCTATGCCGATTATGTCAAGACCCATCACGCCCTGCCCTGGTGGAATCCCTACACGCTTTCCGGCATGCCCACCCTCGACGCTTTTTTCGGAGACATGCTCTATCCTTTGGCCGTGCTCCAATTTATTCTTCCGGTGCCGGCGGCCCTTGGTTACAAGTATGTGGTATCCGTGATGCTGGCCGGACTATTCATGTTCCTCTTTTTACGCGGCGGCTTGGCGTTGCGCCGGGATATGGCGTTCTTTGGGGCCCTCTGTTTCATGTTCAATACTCAGTTCATTTCCCACTTCTTTCCGGGCCATGACGGCAAGGTCTTTGTCATCAGCTTGCTACCCTTGTCCATGTTCGCCCTCAAGCGGCTGCTGGATACGAAGGGATGTCGGTATGCGGCCCTGCTTTCCTTGTCCATCGGCCTCTGTCTGCTGACCTCGCATGTGCAGACCACCTATTTTTCGTTGTGGGGACTTTTCTTTTATTTCGTCTTTGAGACGGTTCGCCGTTTTCTGGCCGACAAGCAAAAGGGCGGGGCATTGCTTCGGCTCCTTTTATTCTCCCTGTCCGTCGGATTGGGATTGGGTATCGGCATGGTTCAGCTTCTTCCTTCCTACGAATTCACCCATACCTATTCCGTACGCGGAGAAGACAACAAAACCGGCTATGCACACGCTACCTCCTGGTCCATTCATCCCGAAGAGACGGCTTCGCTCATTGTGCCCGAATTCTGCGGTTTTTCGGATAAAGAGGGTCAACGCGATAATGGACCGGTGTATTGGGGACGCAATCCTTTCAAGCTCAACAGCGAGTATCCGGGTATTATCGTCCTGGTTTTAAGCATCGCCTTTCTTTTTCTTTTCCGACGGGACCCGTTTCTTCTTTTCTTCGGCGGGGTGGGGCTCTTTGTGCTGATTTTCGCCTTGGGTGCCAATACGCCTTTTTTCTATCTTTTTTATTATTTGATTCCGGGCGTCAAACTTTTCCGAGCGCCCAGTATGATCATGTTCTGGTTCTCCTTTGCCGCTGCCGTGATGACGGCCTACGGCCTCCACCGGTTACTGACCGAACCTTCCGGGCTGTCTGCTGACAAAAAAGAGGCGGCCGCAAAGATGTGTCTGAAGGTATTGGTAGGGCTGGTGGGGCTTACTCTCATCGTGTCCCTGGCACAGGGGTTGGTCCGATCGCTCTGGGGTGGTATTTTCTATGCCGGATTGTCGGGACAGAAGGCCGAGGCGTTTAAAGATAATTATCCCTCTTTTATCAAGGGTGCCTGGCTGGCGCTGATCTACGGCGGCACGACCCTGTTTCTGCTCTCCCGGGTGCTCCGGGAGCGCTTGCGTCCCTTTGTTTTCATTCTGTTCCTGTCGCTCATCGCCATTTTGGATCTGTTCCATGCGGATGCTTATTTTTATAAACTCGGTGATCTGGATGAATTCGTCAGCCGGCATGATCCCTTGTTGACCACCCTGTCGAAACAGGCGGAAAACGAGAAGTTCCGTGTTTTTCCGGTGCCCGGTCATCTGGGCGATAATGACCCGGCCTTGCATCGGTTGGAAAGTGTCACCGGGTTTCATGACAATGAGATCAAATGGTATCGCGAATTTCGCGGTGGTCCGGGAAATGCGAACTTTCTTTCTTCCCTTCAGCGCGGCCAGGTGGAGGGAAATCCCTTTCTGGATTTGCTGAATGTGCGTTATATCCTCTACCGCTCCGGACGCGGGGCGCCGCTCAGTTTAGCGGAAAACCGGGGCGGACGTGATCGCGCCTGGGTGACTACGGATTATGAAGTATTGCCGGAGGAGAAGATTCTCAGCCGCTTATCGGAACCGGGTTTTTCCTACAAGAACACGCTTTTGCTTGAGACCGCGCCGGACCTTCCGGCCGTGAAAGATAGCGCAGGTCCGCTGGCCGGCCGTGTGACGCACCTCGACGATAACGGCAATGACCGGACCTATGAAGTGGAGATGACGAAGCCCGGTTTTCTAATGATGTCGGAAGTCTACATGCCCTATTGGGAGGCGAGGGATAACGGCCGGGCGCTTCCGGTCTATAAGACCGATTTGGCGCTTATGTCCGTTCCCCTGACCGCCGGCAAACACCGGGTGGAACTGCGTTATCATTCGCCCTATATTCGATTAGGAGCGCATATTACCTTTGCGGCTGCGGTTTTGGTCTTGTTACTGTATCTGACGGGCCGCTTTTTTCAGGGAAAAAGAAAAGAGGGATGATTGCCATGCAATCGGTTCTCATTACCGGTGTTTATGGTTTGTTAGGCCAAAACTTGGTGCGTGCGCTCGTCCGTTCCGGACGGACCGTGTACGGCATGGATAAGCTTTCGCCCTCGTTTCAATTGGACGGGCTTTCCCGTTACTTCCAGGCGGACATGACGGAGCCGAAAAGTTTGGCCCTGATCTTCAACGCGTGTCAGCCCGATATCCTCATCAATACTGCAGCCGTCACGAACGTGGATTTATGTGAAAAGGAACGCTCGCTTGCTTTTCAGGTCAATACCGAAGCGGTCGGCCATCTCCTGTCGGCTGCGCCCAAGGCCCGATTCGTTCAAATCTCCACGGACTATGTTTTTGATGGAAAGGCGGGTCCCTATTGCGATGATGCGCCGGTGAACCCCATTTCCGTGTATGGGGCATCCAAGGCCAAGGCCGAGGCATTGACAATGGGTTATTCCAATGACAATCTGGTGATACGAACCATGGTTTTGTTCGGCAAGGGGCAATCGCTCCGTCCCGATTTCATCACCTTTGTCCGCGAATCGTTGTCCGCGGGAAAGCAAATCAATATTGTGACCGATCAAATCGGCAACATTACTCTGGTCGGCAATCTGGCCGACAATATTACCGCCTTGCTGAATGCGGAAAGCAAGGGGATATATTCACTGGCCGGGTCGGACCTTTTAAGCCGGTTTGAGATTGCCCGCCTCATCGCTGTGCATGACGGATTGGCGGAGGAGAATATTCATCCCATTGTCACGGCCTCGCTCCATCAAGCGGCCAAACGTCCGCTGAATTCCGGTTTTGTCATGGATCGCGCCCGCAGGGTGCCGGGAATCGAACTATTGTCTTTTCAGGAGCAGTTAAAACGCTATGATGCCGAATGAAGAGACCCGCGATAAAGGCGATCCGATACGGCTGTCGGTCATTATTGTCAGTTATAATGTTTCCGGTTATCTTGACCATTGTCTTGATTCTGTTTTAAAGGCATGCGCCGGTTTTTCCCATGAAATCGTGGTGGTGGATAATGCCAGTACGGACAATACCGTGGAAATGGTGCGCCGAAAATATCCGGAGGTCCGTCTGATCGAGAATGCCGGTAATGTGGGCTATTCGACGGCCAACAATCAGGGTATCCGCATCGCATCCGGCGGCTATATTCTGCTTTTAAACCCGGACACCCTGGTGACCCGGGATGCCTTTGTTGCTTCCATGGCCTTTTTGGATGCCCGGCCTCAGGCCGGTATAATGAGTGTCAAGATTGTCAATGCGGACGGCAGTTTTCAGCCCGCTTGCCGCCGAGGTTTTCCCACCCCGGCCACGGCTTTTTATCGGATGAGCGGAATGTCCCTGCTGTTTCCCAAAAGCAGCAGGTTCGGCCGTTATAACATGACCTATCTGGATGAAGATGAGACTGCCGAGGTGGATGCCTTGTGCGGCGCGTATATGATGATGCGCTCGGATGCTTTAAAGAAGGTGGGAGGGCTGGATGAAACCTTTTTCATGTTCGGCGAGGATATTGATCTCTGTTACCGGTTTAAACAGGCGGGGTTCCAGGTGTGGTATGCCCCGCTGTCCGAGATAATCCATTTCAAGGGGAAAAGTTCGCGTAAGAACCGCTTTCAGAGCGCCTGGAATTTCTATAATTCCATGATTATCTTTTCCAGGAAATACTTCAGCCGGCAGCTTTCCTTTTTTCCGAAAAGCCTTCTTTTTTTCGGGATTTTTCTGAATGCGCTGTTCAAGGTGCTTGGCGGATGGTTAGTGCGTGCTTTGTTTCCTGCAGTGGATCTGATACTGATTAACGGCGCGCTTTTTATGTCACTTTTTCTCAAATTCGGACAGGAGGGAGGATTTTACACCTTTACCGCTGTTCGGTGGATTGTGTTGCTCCATGCCAGCTTGTCCGCCATCTACCTTTCGGTCTTGGCTGTTTCCGGCGCTTATTCCGAGCGGGGCAAGATGCTATCCGATTATTGGAAGGCCCTTTTTGTGGCTGCCCCCCTGTTTTTCTCCTTTATCTATTTTATCCCGGAAATCCGTTTTTCACGCATTGCCTTTACCACCACGGCCCTGTTTCTTTTTGTTGCCATCCCTGCCTGGCGCTTTCTTTTGTCTTTAACACCTTTTCCTCTGCCGTGCGGTCTTATCCGTGGTAGACGGTTGGCGATTGTGGGCACAGGTCCCATGGCCGAGAGTATTTACGGCAAGTTCTATTGCGAACGGAATGAGAAAGCGAATTTTATCGGTTTCTTTGTCCTTTCCGGAGAAAAAGAGGGGAACCGTCCTGCTTGCGTGCCGCGTTTGGGAGGAGTGGATGATATTGAGAAAACGGTTCTTCAGAAGCGAATCTCGGACATCGTATTGGCCAGCCCGGAAAAAGAGGGCATCGATACCATGCAACTGATTCGTTTTTGCGCTAAGAAGGGCATTGTTTTACATATGGTTCAGGGTATGCACGAAGCGGACAAATATTTTATATTAGATGTGACTTTATCCGAAAGCGTTGTCCTATAATATTTCTGGGAGGCGATCAATATGGAAACAAGCGAACTACTCATTGGCCCTGTGCTGGAATTCGAAAAACCGGTTATTGAATTGGCCCGCAAGATTGAAGATATGAAGTCCTTTACCAGCAATGAGAACCTGGAATTTCAGGAAGAAATCGTTAAGCTCGAGAACAAACTTGAGAGGCTTCAGAAGGAAATCTACGGCAAGATGACCCCCTGGAATCGGGTCCAGGTTGCCCGGCATCCCCGTCGGCCTTATACCTTGGATTATGTCAACGGCATCCTCACCGATTGGGTCGAGATGCATGGCGACCGTGCCTTTGCAGATGATGCAGCCATGATATCCGGTATGGGAAAAATTGATGGCCGATCCGTCTTTTTCGTGGGTCAGCAGAAGGGGCGGGATGTTAAAGAAAACATCCGCCGCAATTTCGGCATGCCGAACCCGGAAGGTTACCGCAAGGCCATGCGTGTCATGCAGATGGCTGAAAAGTTCAACCGCCCGGTCATCTGTTTTGTCGATACGCCAGGCGCTTATTGTGGGATCGGGGCTGAAGAGCGGGGTCAGGCAGAGGCCATTGCCCGGAACCTGCGCGATATGGCCGTGCTTAAAGTGCCTATTATTGTCATCATTATCGGCGAAGGCGCGTCAGGCGGTGCGCTTGGTATCGGCGTCGGGGACCGGGTGCTGATGTGTGAAAATGCCTGGTATTGCGTCATCTCACCGGAAGGATGTGCGGCCATTCTCTGGTCTGATCGGGCCAAGGCGCCGGATATGGCGGACCGTATGCATCTGACTGCGGACAAACTCAAGGAGCATAATTTAATCGATGAAATCGTGCCGGAACCGTTGGGCGGCGCCCATCGGAACCCCAAGGAAATGATCGCTACGGTGAAAAGCCATCTCATCCGCCATTTGGATGAACTCGGTCTGATTCCGTCCGAGACGCTGGTGAAAAACCGGCTGGAAAAATATTACAGCATGGGCCGGTTTTCGGAATAAAAAGATTTTCCTTAACTGGTTTTCTTAATAAATTTTACCAGCTCGTCCATGTCCGCTGTTGCAAGACCTACCACGGTATCAGCGCAACCGTAATAAACGCTTAATTTATTCGTCTTTTTGTCATGTAGAAGTGAGGTCGGGAAAACGACATTCGGAACATCACCGATCATCTCATAGGGCGTCGTCGGTGCAAGCAGATATTCCTTCGAACGATAACGTGTTTTCCACGGTTTATTTCCATCCAGAATAGCGCCGCCCATACAATAGACATAACCGCTGCAGGTGATGCGTACGCCGTGATAAATCAAAAGCCACCCTTCTTTTATTTTGATGGGAGCCGGCCCGGGCCCGACTTTAGACCTTTGCCAGCCGGACGTGGCGCCAAAAACAAATTGATGATTACCCCAATGGATCATGTCCTTGCTTTCGCAATAAAACACTTCTCCAAAAGCAGTATGAAAGGGATCGGAGGGTCTGTTTAGACAGGCGAATTTCCCGTTTACTTTTGCGGGAAAGAGTACGGCATTTCTGTTGTACGGAAGCATGATTTGGGTCATCTGCGTGAACCGTTTGAAATCTTTCGTCGTCGCAATGCCGATATGGCAGGCTATCCCTACGGGATAATAGCACCAGGTGATGTAATAGGTTCCGTCAATCTCAACGATTCTTGGGTCATAGCAGGATGCGGTCTTATAGTTCGCCGAGGTTTCTCCCTTCATTTCTATCTGCTGATCCTGTATCTTCCAGTGAATCGCATCCTCACTGAACCCGACATGAAGCTCGCTGAGAAGTCTCGTGGTGTCAACACGAAATACTCCCGCGTATCCTTTGCCGTATCTTACGATTGCGCAGTTGAAAATACTATTCGCATGCGCCACCTCTTCGGGTTTTATGATTGGATTACCGTCATATCGTTTGAAAATTGTTTCATTTGCCATCACATGCTCCTTTGTTAACCATAAAATAGATTAATGATAATGCCCGAGTAAAAGGGGTGTAAAATTAATTATATTTAAGGTATCATTATTATAAGGGAAAACATGGTGGCACAAGCGCTTCTTGATATCCTGGTTTGCCCGGAAAGTAAACAGGAACTTCGTCCGGCCGAGCCCGGGCTGCTGGCCCGATTGAATGGGCGGATGGCCGCCTGAACATGGATGTGTTGAAGGCGTGAAAGAGGATGAAGTTATTAATTGGATTGTTCGTATTAGTTACAATGACTTTCGCGCAGGGGAGTTATTTGTCGGATTCAATAGCTGTGCGGGCGATATTGGATTCAAATGGATTGTATGATATTTCGGTAGAAACCGCTACCCAGACTAATTCGGAAGGGCGTATCAATCAACTCTATATACGAGATACTAATTTTAAACATATTCCTTCAGAAATTACAGCTTTAACTGAATTACAAGCGTTCGACATATCATCAGCCAAAATATCAGAATTACCAGAAGCTGTTTGCAATTTGTCAAAATTGATTGTGTTATATCTCGATTTTAATAAACTTACTGTTTTACCTGATTCCATTGGCAAATTAGGTAATTTGGAATATTTGTCGATTTATTATAATGAGGTGGATACACTGCCTGAGAGTTTGCTGATGTTGAATAATATTGTCATGTTTATTGTTGGCGGAAATTATCTTTGTGAAACCAATTGGATGAGTATAGATTTGCAAACCTGGATGTATATTTACTCGCATGACAATGAATTGTCGGGATCCGGTTTTTGGATGCCAAGCCAGAGGTGTGCAAAGGCAGAAGAGACAAGTTTCGTTGCAAAAAATGTGGAACTAATAATATCGCCTAATCCTTTTTCGGATAAAACAATTATTTCTGCAAATAATCAAGTTATCCATTCTCTTCGGGTATATAATGCTAAAGGGCAATTAATCCATAGTATGGAAAACGTTAATTGTCATCAAATGCAATGGGTGCCGAAGAATGCAACCGCTGGTATTTACGTTATTAAAGTCAAGGCTTCGTCAGGCATGTTAACAAGACACGTCGTGTATTTACAATAATAAGACCATATTTATGGTTGCTATAATTATAATTAATTTAATTTTCGCAACATTCATAGCAGCCCACTCCAATATCAGCTATTTAACGATTGATCAAGCAAACCAATTGACGGAGAACGAAATAGAAGAGCAACTAAATACCGTTCCAAGGACTTTCTATGATGTCAATACATATATCAGATTGAATGAAAGATATGATAGTATTCTATCGCTGAATAAGAATATCACGCCTTTAATGAAAGAATTTTCATCTGGGCCGTTACCGGTTACATTTCCAGAATCAACCCAAAGACACTGGCCAACCGGCATACCCTCATGTGGAGATATATGTTGGGCATCAGCCGCAACGATTGCAGTAGAATGTGCAATAAATAGAGCCGGACGATTATTTAATTCAAATGTTGATTTAATTGATGTCTCTAAAAAACAGCTTATTGATAGCATTAATGGTGGTAAATGTAGTGGCAGTATTTTGTATTCTAAAAACATCGTACTTTATCAACACGGTTTTTACGATAATTATATATATCCATTAAATTGTTGCAACGGAGGTTGCAGTGAATCATGTGCGGGAGCGTTGAGTGTTATTAACGACACGAATTATACTAGATATTTATTCATTGACAAAGCGGACTCTACATGCCAAGTGCCATATTGGAGCCCAGTAGAAAAGATTAAAGAATATGTATATAATTATGGTGCGATTACCTTGCAATTACATCTTGGTGGAAGAGTAGGTGGAACGATTGCAGGAGTGACAAATTTTACTTTATATCCTTCTGGAACAACACCACCAATTGTTGATGGGATGACATTGGTATTAATTCGTGTAGGTGTTTCACCAGATTCGGTTAAATTTGAAATTGATACTGATAATAATATAACGCCAGGATATAACAAAGTTGATATCTCGCCATGTGCCAGTACGGATTATGCTAAGATTGGCGATAGCATTATTTCGGCCATCAAAAGAACAAGTATGACATTCGATTCATATACAAATGTAAATGGAAATATAATATTATCGAAATATATGACTGGGGCAATTACTGCGAATGGGTCATTGGCAAACGTTTCATCAGCTATAAGAGGGCGACTTACTCATGCAACCTATTCATCGCAGAACATGCTCATTGATACATCGGCCCAATTCGGACTGGATATGGCATTGATTTGTGGAGTACAGATAATATCTACAGGAGAATATGCAAAAATACAGACTGTGGTATCTCCAGAAACATTATTTCTTGATAGAAACCTTACAATTAATGCCGGTGACATGTATATGATCATATCTTATCCCTATTATAATGAATGGAGATACACAGGATGTGAGAATGAACCAATATTTTTGGGACCTCGTTATCATGTAAACGCTAGTGGCAATGGACATATGATAAACATTGTTGGATGGGATGATAGGGATAGTTGTTGGTATATGGTTGATAATCATAATGGAGGATGTTTTATCGGCAACAATAACACGGAGAAAATAAAATATGGTATGTTACGTGAAGATACAACAGCCCTTTTACAACTCGCTATAGAATATAAACATTCACCGTTTATTATCCCGGCGCATTTCCGCTCAATCAAACAAGCGGTAGATCTCTGCAACAATCCGGATTCCGAGATGCAATATCACCGTATTATTCTCCGTGGCAATCGCCGGTGGGCGGCCTGGGCCAATACAGACACCTCGAAATACACTCTGTGGGATTTTGTGACTGTTGGGGCAGGGGATACACTGGTCTTGGATACCGGGGTAACTATTAACTTTAGTGACTACGGTATCCTGTTCCCCTCAACAGCTATATTTACCGGACCGTATGCATTCCATATCAATTATTCCAGCGAAACATTGCACGGACTTTACAAAATCGATGAAGATATTGATGCTGCCTTGTCGACAGTAGCTGAGGATGCGGATGAATTGGTTTTCATGCCGAAGCTCGACACTTCGATTTATTACGAGGTTAATTATAATCATAACAAGAATTTGCATGATATCCTATTCAAGTTTCGTCGGAATACACGGGTTAGACTGAACGGTCATTTCATCTATATCCCAAACAGCCGCATTGTTTTGGAAGATGACTCCATTTTCAAACCATCTGGTATGGCTTTTCTCCTGCGTAAAGGACAGGATACTATTATCGGTGTGTTTTCTTCCTTCGAAACAGCCCAAAGCTACCAACAAACTGGCCAAACTATAGTTAGTTTTCCGCAACGATTTGAAGATAATACCGCCGGTATGGGTATCGGCGATGATAAATACCATTCGTTTTCAGCCGCTTTCGGCAATGTGATTAACAATTACAAGGCTGATTCAATTGCTTTCAAGTATAAAAAGAATCTTTATGTTTGCAATGATGCCTCCTTCATCAATAAAGACGTATTATATGAGAATAACGGAACGTCCTTTGTGAAAAAGAATATCAATTATCAGAACGGTACCTGGTTTGATGAACAAGACATTTATACGACCACGCAATCCATCTTTTTTGACTATAACGACGACGGATGGGATGATATCTTTGTGACCAATTACGGATCGGCCGACTTGTTTGCCGCCCCAAGCGTACTTTACCGCAACCGGGGCAGCAGCAGTGGCTTTGACCGGATAATAACTCCCAGCTTCTATACCTATAATGGGTCAACTTATGGTGCTTCCATAGGTGATATTATTGGCGACTCCAGGCTGGATATTGCACTGATTAATGTTTATGGAGGGGCGGGCTGTGATTCAGAAGACGGTTTTCCTCGTTGTTTTGCCGGGGACATTAGAATATTTCAAAATGTTTCAGAGACGGATCCGACCATCCCTTTTGTTGATGTTACGGATTCTATAATCGACCCAGCCAGCAATATTCCCGGCATGTCAATTAGTATTGTCAGAGCCATTTCAGGTGCTAATGATCTTTGGATAAATACCAATACCGCGTTAAAGAAATTTCGAAAGGGAACAAACGGAAAGTATTATTATCCGGATACAGCTGTTTTATTCAGAGATTCTTTCCCCAATCCGGGGGGGACATTTCTTGCCTACGACTTCATGGATTTGGACAAGGACGGCTATCCGGAACTGCTATATGGAGATCGTCTTTACCGTAACATGAAGAATGGGACATTCACGGATGTCTCAACTACTTGTGGACTTATTGATTTGCCCAATATCCGAGGTGCCAAGTTTTTTCATTTTAATGGGTCAATAGACCGGGAACCGGATATTCTTCAAGCAACTGGCAATGGGTATTCCGTTGTCTATTTGAATACAAGGTCGACCACTTGGCCCGTTACCCCCATTCATTTTGAAGTGATAGATGCTTTTTCCACTCAGAATATGATGGGAACAGCCATCGGGGATTATGATAACGATCTGCGGGATGACCTTTTCTTTTGTGATATGAGTTCCCTAAGACCGAACCAACTTTTCCACAATACCTATACCGGTACCTATCATTATTTCGTGAACCTGCTCGGAACGGCCCACAAATATGGAAATGGATACAGCAACATGAAAGGTATCGGTGGATTTATCGGGCTCTATGACGCAGGGTATGCCGGGGACGAAAGCCATTTGGTTTATTCCAGTTACATTTCCTCGGGCCAGACAGATAATATCTCAGTTGATAGAACGGGCTTGCATTATGCTTCGCATACGGAAGGGGTTTACGATATTGTTGCCCGTTTTCCTTCTAGGCGTGTACAGTATCGTTATAGTGTTCGCTCTGGCCAATACATGATAGAAGAGGAACCAAACATGGTTGTACGTTCCATTGGCACTGCAATAGGTTCTCTTTATAATTCGGGTAGCGGTACTACCAACGGTATAAAAGACCAGGTGACTTTCACTTCTTCTTTACCGGCCAACATAGGGGAGGGGGATAGGCTGATTTTAGACCCATCCGGAACTCCTGACACTGGTTATATCAAGGTAAGAGTGTCTGACCAAGCTGTTGCTCTGCAAAGCCCCCTTTCCATCTCTAATACAGGGACTTCATTCCGGATAGAACGGGCTTATAACACCATTACTGCCTGGAAAAGCGACCGTGGTGGCGATTTGGTGACCCGTGGTGGCATTGAAAAGGGTGTTTGTTACAATGATGGAGTTTTCACAGAAAGCGTTATCCTAAACGGTTCCATGACCGATGCGAATAATTACTTCTGGCTCACAGTTGCCTCAACGGCCAGACATCAAGGAACTCGAACGAGCAACGGGGTTACCATTAATCCCTCTACTGCTTCTCCGGCTATTCTCATCCAAACCCCTTATACGATTGTGGAAGGGTTTAAGGTGACCGGCTATGGCGGCAGCGGGTATATGCCGCCGGGTATCGGTATCCTTTCTGATCATGTGACCGTCCGAAATAATCTTATATATCAGGATGTTGCAGGTAATGGTTCAGCCGCCATCACTATTAGTTGCAGCCAAGCCAAGGTGTACAACAACATCATCCAGAGCGTCAGCGGCCATGGTATCTATGACAGCAATGGCTGGCTGAGCGGGATAGAGATTTATAACAATACCATTTATTCAGTGGCCGAATACGGTATTTACAAGACTGACGGAAACAGCAGCGGTACTAAGGTCAAAAACAACATCGTCATGAACTGTGGATATGGAGATTTTAAGCCTCTATCTGCCTTTGGTGAGACGGATTATAATCTCAGTTCTGACTCTTCGGCGCAGGGAACTCATTCTTTCAAGCTGAAAATTGCGGCTGACCAATTTGAGAGCATTATCAGCGATAACGAAGACCTTCATTTAAAGGGTGGGGCAGATGGATTAAATAGTGGGATTAATCTGAGCGCCGTTTTCAATACGGATATCGACGAAGAGACTCGTGAATATGGTAATTGGGATATGGGCGCAGATGAGTCT
>Ga0156536_1147_pt1 | contig 23499 bp, 22 predicted proteins | sample RifOxyB2_FD_111931 | JGI IMG/M metagenome (GOLD analysis project Ga0156536, IMG submission 111931) | Elusimicrobia bacterium RIFOXYB2_FULL_49_7 | reverse complement strand
TGCGCGGCCCTGCCCTCCTCATTGCTGGAGAGTGAGCTCTTCGGATTCGAAAGAGGCGCATTTACCGGTGCGGAACGGGCAAGAGCCGGCAAACTGGAAGCCGCCGAAGAAGGGACCTTATTCCTGGATGAAATCGGTAACATCCCGCTTGCCACGCAGGCAAAGCTGCTGAATTTCTTACAGGATTTTATTGTGGAACGAATCGGCAGCAATAAAAAAATAAATGTCCATACCCGGATCATCGCTGCCGCCAATCAGCCGCTTCAGCAAATGGTAGACGAAGAGCGGTTTCGCAAGGATCTCTATTATCGGCTCAACACCTTTCATTTAACGCTTCCGCCGTTACGGGAGCATAAAGAAGATATACCCCCGCTGAGTCTGTATTTCTTAAACCGCACCAGCAAAAAATATAACCGGTCATGCCAAGAGCTGGCGGTCGACAGTTATCAAAAACTGCTCGCCTATAATTGGCCGGGCAATGTGCGGGAACTGGAACACGTCATCGAAAAAGCGGTCTTACTATGCAACGACAAAGAGATTGATGCTAAACATATTGAGATGATAGGGGCCGGAGAAGGCATAAAAACGAAAAATAAGCCTACCATCCCTGTGGGTGACGCCCGCGCCATGCGCCCGGAACACATCCATGCTCTGTTGGAAAAACATAATGGGATTATCGACCGGGCGGCAAGAGAGGCTAAGATATCCAAGGCCACTTTCTTCCGCAAGCTGAAAGATTTCAAGATTGATGCAAAAAAATGGAAAAAGGGGGGAAGCCAGCCACCAAAAAATAGGACCCTTTTCACGAAAACGCTTTAGTGAAGCCTGGTCTTTTTGTTTGATCTTAGGGTTTTCGAAGGACTATCTTATATAAATCAAAGATAGAGGGAGCATGATTCCTGGGTTGAAAGCGCATGCCGTTTGTTTCCACAATGCTTGAAAATAATGGGGAAATCAATTTTTCTATCAGTCAGATAACCTAACCAGGAGGAAAAATGCGGGTACCTCGAATCATTGTTTCGTTCCTTAAGAACCATGTTTTTCTAATTCTGATCGCAACATGGAGTTCCCTTTTAGCAGACAGCACTTATATTGTCACTCGGCCGCCCATGCTGAGTCAAGAATTCGGCAAGCTTCGGGCCGGCGATACGCTTTTAATAATGCCGGGACAATATGCTTATGTCCCAAGCATGACCTCCCAGTACGACGGGTTGCCTGACCACCGGATAGTGATCCGAGCAACAGCACCGAACACGGTTTTCATTATTCATGGTCATGAAGAATTGTTTATGATGTACCATCGTTATTATACGTTCGAAAATCTGAATATTGCCGGCTTGGATGGTGTGGCCAACTGCCACTTCAAACTCAACGAAAGAGCCCAATACATTCATATTCGAAATTGCAAACTGACCCAATTTGGCGAGACCTTTATCAAAGCAGGTGCCATGAATACCACGCCGGATTCCATTTTTCCGGGTGATTATTCCATTATTGATGGTTGTGACATCTCAAGCAGTGTCCTGGGATTGAACGGAAACGGGAACGGATTCAACCTCAACGGTCCCGAGCACATGGTCATTCGGAACAATTGGGTTCACGACTTGGTCCGGACACAAGGCAGCACAGCCGGAGATCCGACATATGCCGGCTTTTTTAAAGCCGGGGCACAACACAACATTTTAGAAGGCAATGTATTCGGTCCCGGTGTGGGTATGGCCTTCTGTTTCGGCGGGGGTTGCACAGGCGTCTCCTTTTTCCGTTTAGCCCGTTCCTTTGAAACAAATGATATCATGTATCGGAACAATGTTGTCTTATATTGCAACACCGTTGAATTCACTTGCGGAACGAATTTGGAACGGAAATTGTATCACAATACAATCATTTCCAGCAGCGGCAGTCTTGTTGCCGCAGACTGTAGAAACAACCTCGTGATGGGAGGAAATGTTTCTCTTCCTGCAAATGGTGTGAATAACTTTAAAAACACCACCTATAATGCCGCTCTTTTTTGGGCTCCTTCTTCCCGTAATTTCGCATTAAAATCAACGGCCACTACGCTCATCGGTCAAGTTCCGCGACTCGACAGTGTTCTGTTTGATGCCATGGGTACGGCACGACCGGAAATGGTATCCTATGGTGCTTATGAAGCCTATGAAGAAAATCCTTTTATAGCCGTGGAAACGATTGAGAGTGCGATGCCGGAAGTATCGTTCTTGGAAATACATCCCAATCCGGCCAACCCATCTGCTACCATAGATTTCCAATTGGAACGGGATATGCGTTACGTTGAGATTGGGATATATGATTTTTCCGGTCGTACGGTCCGAGTATTGTACGATGGTCCCCGGTCTGCCGGACGCTATAGCATTCAATGGGATGGACAAAGCCATACCAGCAAAACAGCATCCGGCACTTATTTTGTCCGCATACGGTCCAATGATCGTCAAGTTTGTAAACGGTTTGTTTTTATTCGATAAGGAGGCAGTATGAGACATCTTTTCCCGGTCTTAATTTTATCCCTCATTCTTTCAGGTTATGCGACGAAATATACGATCACCACGTCGACAACCAGTAGTTTCGGCTCCACCATACGCGCTCTGGTGGCCGGTGACACCCTCACTTTTGAGTCCGGTGAATACAAGGCCTCAGCAGGAAGCGGTCTGGGCTCTTATTATTATCTGACACACAACGGAACAGCGGAAAATCCTATTGTGGTCCGTGCAGCACAAAAAAATACCGTTATTATCCGGGCAGAATATGAATGGCTTACTATTCAGGGAGCACATTGGGTTTTTGAAAATATTGATTTCAACAATGATATTGTCACTCATGTCTTCCATGTCAAGGCCGGCGGGCAATTCTTCACTGTTCGAAACTGTCATTTTTACAATTTAAGAGAAGCGCCGATAAAGATGTCTTCTATGGACAGTGCCAATGTTCCACATCCGGTTCCGGAAGATTATGCCTCTACTTATTATTCCGATTACCTTTTGTTTGAAAACAATGAATCCGAGCGCATTGCCGGACCTTATGATGCGGACAACCTGAATGGTTTCAATCTTAACGGTTCATGCTATCATGTCATCCGGGGTAATTACTGCCATGACATTTCTAAGAGTGATTATGCTCAATTTTGGAATGTTAATTCCGCTTACGGTGGTTTTGTTAAAGGGGGGTCAAAATACTGCCTGTTTGAAAGCAATATTTTTAAAAACATCAATGGTTTCGGTTTCAGTTTGGGGGGAGGCTTAACAGCGGGTCAGTACTTCCGGGTGGGTTCCTATCCCCACGAAACTTTCGGTTGTGTTGTCCGCAACAATGTGGTGGTAGGTTATCATGACCGGAATGCGGGCAACCGCGCTTTTACGATTAATCATGGCTCCTATAATCTGGTGTATAACAACACCTTTGTCAATGCTGCACCGTTCACGGTCTTAGGCGCAAGCTATCCCACTCTGCCCGTGGCACAACGGCTTGCCGGCATTGGGAACGTCATCATGAACAATCTGACCGTTAACCTTTGGAACACGGACTCTTTGTGGTGTGATATCGATCCCGCCCTATGCAGTTCGACTTTTCCGAACGTCCTGATTGTAGATGGCGTTCAAATCATCGCCACCTGGCCGCCCGATCTTGTTCGTGATCAGTCGTTACTAAGAAAAAACTGCTGTGTGAATAATCTGCGTATGGAAGTAGCGGATGTGGCTACTATTTTTTGGGATACCGCCTCCAATGATTTCCGCTTAAGACCCGAAGCAGTGGATGCCATTGGAAAAGGCCTTTTGGTCTCCCAGGAGAATATTCACATCGACACGATGCTTGAAGTCGTTGCCGATACCATGGTTGCTCATAATATCCTGTCGGAAACACTGTCCGAACCCATGTATGATTTTCTCGGCAATGAACGGCCGAATCCCCCTTCCATCGGCGCTTTCGAAGCCTATGACGGGGCAGAAAACAATACCACTCCCTACGTTAATATCGAGCATTCTAAGGAATTGAGGAGTAAGTTTGCCCAAGGAACCATCCAAGCGCTCGTCTCACCAAATCCTTCCGGATCAGTTGCCCGAATTGATTATGTTCTGTCAAGGAATCTGCCTCATTTGGAAATTACCATCTGGGATGTCCGCGGCCGTATGGTTCGGAATCTTTTTAACGGTGAAACGCCTAAAGGAACTTATTCTCGTTTTTGGGACGGCCGTGATCATGAAGGCAACCGGTTGCCGCCCGGTTCTTATCTGCTCCGCTTCCGCAGTCAATTGAATCAGTTTCAGACAAAATTTACGATTGTTCATTAATTCCATTGCCCCCCGCCTTGTTAAAAAGACGGGGGGCAGGTTTTTCTTTCCGGATTATCCTTTGACTTTCTTTTCGGATTAACGTATTATATTTCCGGAGCGGGTCGGGCGGCCGCTGTTGTGCAAACAATAGAGGAAAGTCCGGATACCACAGGGCAGAATGCTTCCTAACGGGAAGTCGGCGCGAGCCGGGGATAAGTGCCACAGAAAATAAACCGCCTGTGATTGTGAAAACAAAGACAGGTAAGGGTGAAACGGCGAGGTAAGAGCTCACCGCGTTTCCGGTGACGGAAACGGCAGGGTAAACCCCATTCGGTACAAGACCAAGTAAAGGGAAATGAGGCGGCCCGCCTCGTTTGATTCCAGGGTAGGTTGCTTGAGGCCGGCTGTGAAGCCTGTCCCAGAGTAATGGCCGTACAAAGACAGAATCCGGCTTACAGACCCGCTCCATTTAATGTATTTTATTCTCGAACAATGTATTCCCCGTTTTTAATTTTGATTATCTGTGCGGTCTTTTCCCTTCAGGCCGCAGTCCTGCAGAATATCCGTCTTCTGGGCAAAACGGAATTACCGGAAGCAACCATTCTGGAAATGGCGGGCCTGACCCCGGGCGCGTCTATAGACTCCGTCAGCCTGAATCAGGCACGTGACCGGCTGTACGCAACCGGGTGTTTTGATACCCTCTTTTTCCTGACCGCCTTGAATGACGATTCCGTGAGTGTCAGCCTGATTGTCCGTGAAAAGGAAAAGAACGAAGCTTTCATCTATGGCGGTGCCTTCAGTCTTACCATGATGGGCGAAAGCAAATTTTGGATTGCGATCTCTCCGGGTATAACCCGCCGTTTTTTGTTTCATCAACCTCATTCGGCCCGGGTAACGGTTACCTTTCCCTACCTGTATGCGGTCTCAGGAGAGTACACGGCTATTGGCTTTCCCGGGTCCGGCTTCCGGTCGGGCATCAGCGGATCGCTTCGGGTCCAACCCAACTACACCTCTCCATATTATGCGCATCAGGCCCTGGGCGAAATATATTCGGAAAAGGAATTGTTTCCCCGACTGGCCCTGCGGCTTTCGTATAATCATGAAATCACCAAAACATGGCGTATTGACATGGAGGCATGGAAGCGTTTGGATTGGCAAATCATCATTCCCAATCCCTCGGATATCCGGGACACAAGCCGTCTGTTCGTCTCATATCCCCGGCGTGAGCAGGTGCCGTCCGTGGCGCTTTCGGCCCGATACGATCGACGCAATTCAATGTTCTATCCGGTAAAGGGATATTCTTGTTTTTTGGAAGGACGGCGCTATTGGGTAGAGAACCTGAAAAACGGGGAATGCTATCCTTTTAACCAACTGTTTGCCTCCTTCAAGTATTATTACCCGCTTACCGGCCGCCAGACGCTGGCTTCCAATCTTTCGTTCACTGCACGCAACCGGTTTGACGCGGATAAGCTTTTTCACCGGATGATTTTCTACAATGATGACATCCATTTCCGCGGATTTCGGGCCCTGGCAGCCTCCAATCTCCTTTTCTGGAATGTGGAACACCGCTTCCGTCTCTTTGAATTCACCTATGATGATTTACCGCCTGAATACCGGTTCAGTGGACAGGCTGAAAAGATGGCTCGGCGGATGAACTACCTGGCCGAGGCCTTTCTTTTTGCGGACAACGGCGTGTTATGGGGGGAAGTATCGGAGGGAGAATTCAACCGGCGAACTTTTACGGAAATCAATGTATCAAGAGACCTTTTCACCGCAGCCGGCCTCGGCATCCGTGTGGTCTATCCGAAGATCAGTTACATTGCCGCCGGCGGCTTCTCCCTCTTTCACCGGAAACAAAACCTGCCGGAGGATCATGCGCCCATGGTGTATACGGCACTGACTTCGTCGTTTTGACGGAGGGCTGCTGAATCGATCAAAAACCGCTTATATTCCCTCTTTCCTGAAATCTTTTTTCAGAATACTGTCGTAGCGCTTGCGGTTCTTGAGGATATCGACGGCCGCAGCGATATAATTATCGTTCTTCAGAGCATGGCGATAATAGGCATCCTGACCGATGCCGACCGAGAGGAATGAAAGCGTCAGCTGATCCTGAATGATGCTCTTGTAACGATTGAAGGCATAGTCCTTATCTTTTGCCATCACCTTTTCCAGTTCAGACAGTTTCTGATCGATTTCCGCATCATTGGGCCCGGTCAAAAGATGGGTCGTGTCCCGCGGATTGCGGCGTGTGCGAACAAGGGCCTCCTTCATCTCTTTGAAAACAGTCTGTTCCGGGGTATTGTAATCGAGTTTTTTGTCCTTACAAAAGGCGATGAACTGATCATACAGGTTATCTGTTACCGTCAGTTTATCTTCCTGCAAAGTGATTCCTTTTGTCTTCATTTTAGCCACTTCGGAAACCGCAAATTGAAACAGAAGCGATTTCCGCAGGAGCTCGATTTCAAGCGGGGAGTAGCGTTCAGCCTGCATGTCGATGTCCGGAGAGATGCCGCCCGAGGCGTACACGGTGCGGCCCACACCCAGGGTTTTGAACGCCTCTTTGGGCAGAGAGACCTTGGTGGTATCCTTGCCTTCGTTTCGCAGCTTTTCCAGTTCGCTTTCCAGCTTCCGCTCCTTTTCGTGTCGGGAAACACCCACTTCGTTGTACACTTTGTTGATGCAACGTCCGCTCGGGGTATAATAGTAGGCGGTGGTCAGTTTAAGCGCCTTGTTTCGTTCAAGCGGCAGAATGGTCTGGACCGAGCCCTTGCCAAAGGTTTCATTGCCCAAAATAACGCCACGATCGTGATCCTGGATGGCACCGGACACGATCTCTGAAGCTGAGGCGCTGCCCTGATTGACGAGGACCAGCAAGGGAATGGCGGGATCCAGAAGCGGAGTCCGGGTGGATTTAAAGACCGCTGCGCTCTTTTCCGAACGTCCCTTGGTATAGACAATCATCCGATCCGGAGGCAGGAAAAATTCCGATACACGCACTGCCTGATTGAGGAGTCCGCCCGGATTGCTTCGCAAATCAAGCACCAGCGAGGCAATCCCTTTTTTAATCAGCGCCTTGATGGCCACTTCCATCTCCTTGTCCGTATCCTGGGTGAAACTGACCAGTTTGATGTATCCGATCTTAGCCTTTTCATCCAACATACCGAAATAAGGAACACTGTTGATTTTTATAATATCCCGTTCCAGTTCCACATCAAAAACATCGGGCACCCCTTCCCGAAGAATGGAGATGGTCACCTTGCTACCCTTGGGACCGCGCAATTTGGTGACCGCGATATCCAGATCCATGCCTTTCGTGGTTTCATTGTTGATTTTCAGGATGCGGTCTCCGGACAAAAGACCGACCTTCATGGCCGGTGAATTGGGGATGGGCAGAGGAGCAATAACCGTGAGTACATTATCCGTGAGGCCGATGTTGATGCCCAGACCGCCGAATTCCCCTTTTGTCTGGATCATCAGATTATCGTATTCCTTTTCCTCAAAGTAGTTGGTGTGCGGATCCAGAATCCCGCGCATCCCGTCCACCGCATAGACCACAAGCGATTCCGCTGGCACATCCACGACATAGTGGGTCTTTACTTTGCGGAACATATCGTCGAGTCGCAATAGGCTTTCGTAAAAATCGTCCCCCTCGGCACGGGTATGATCGAAAAGCCAGCCCCCACCCAAGATGGCGAGAAAAACAAGAATCAGGGAAAAGCCCGTTATTTTACGTAAATTCATGCCCTGCACTCCGTGGTCAAACCTGTTTTGAAAAGTAATTGATATCGAGTTCTTTGGCTGCCTTCGCTTCGTCAAGCCGCCGCACCGGTGTCGTATGGGGCGCATTCTTGACCACCTCCGGATTCTCCCGGATTTCCCGGACGATGCTTTCCATCACGGAAATAAATCGATCCAGTTCCTCGCGGCTTTCGGTCTCCGTGGGTTCCACCATGATGGCTTCGTTGACAATAAGCGGAAAATAGATCGTGGGGGCATAAACGCCGTAATCCAGCATCCGTTTCGCGATATCGAGCGTTTTGATACCCTTGTCGCCGAAAAGAGAGCCGGAGAGAACAAATTCGTGGAGCGCATGGCCCGGATAGGGGACCTGAAAGTGATCGCGGATTTTTTTAAAGAGATAGTTGGCGTTTAATATGGCATTTTCCGTGGCTTGAGCCAACCCCTTACCGCCCAAGGAAAGGATATACGCATAGGCGCGGACCATGACCAGGAAATTACCGTAAAAAGAGTGAACCCGGCCAATGGAGAGGGCATGGGGTTCGGCAAAAGAATACCCTTTATCCGTCTTGCGAATGCGGGGGCAAGGCAGGAAAGGGGCCAGGGCTTCGCTGACGCCGATAGGGCCGGCACCCGGACCGCCGCCCCCGTGTGGGGTGGAAAAGGTCTTGTGCAGGTTGAAATGAAGTACATCAAAACCGATTTTCCCCGGTTTCACGATGCCCATGAGTGCGTTGAGATTCGCGCCGTCCATGTAAAGCAGTCCGCCCTTATCATGCACAATCCGGCCAATCTCCGTGATGTTCTTTTCGAAAAGGCCCAGGGTATTGGGGTTGGTGATCATGATGGCAGCAACTTCTTCGTCCATCTTGGCACGGAGGTCGTCCAAGTCGATGGTTCCGTCCGCACCGGATTTAATACCGCGCGGTTCATAACCGGCCAGCACCACGGAAGCCGGGTTGGTGCCATGGGCCGAGTCCGGAATAAGCACAAAGCGCCGTTCCGCACCGCGATGACGGTGATAAGCGTGGATGACCATGAGAGCGGTTAATTCGCCGTGCGCACCGGCCACCGGTTGCAACGAGACGCTGTGCATACCCGAGATTTCGGCCAGCATCCGCTCCAGATGAACCATGAGCTCCAAGGCGCCCTGGCAATGGCTCGGTTCGGCCAACGGATGAAGCGCTTCGAATCCTTCGAAACGGGCGCATTTTTCGTTGACCTTGGGATTGTACTTCATGGTGCAGGAACCGAGCGGATAAATGCCTTTGTCGATATGATAATTCAATGAAGACAGATTGACGTAATGGCGCACCACTTCGGGCTCGGTCGCTTCAGGCAGTCGGGCCGCGGCTTGCCGCAGAAAGGCGGGTGGAAAAAGAGAGGCCATATCCGATACCGGCACATCGGAAACCGGCAGGGAGACACCCCGACGTCCGGTCACGCTTCTTTCGAAAATGAGCTTGTTGTCCATAATGTCCTTTTTAAAACAAGGCGATAAGCTGATCAATGTCCGCTTTGGTCTTTTTATCCGTGATGCAGATAAGCACCCGGTTTGCCCAGGCCGGATTCATGCGATCGAGGCGAACACCGGGCAGAACCTTTTGTTCCGCGGCTTTGGCAAAGAGCGCGTCAAGGCCGCCGTCCTTCAACTCTACCGTGAATTCGTTGAAACAGGGGCCACTGAAGGGCAGCCGAACGTTTTTCTTGGCCCGGAGCGCCTGACGCGCATATTGAGCCTTGTCCACATTCAGCTTGGCCATATCGCACAACCCCTCCTTGCCCAGCAGGGACAAGGTGATGGTGGCGCAAAGGGCCAGCAGCCCTTCATTGGAGCAGATATTGCTGGTTGCTTTTTCGCGGCGGATATGTTGTTCACGGGTCTGGGCCGTCAGCACAAAGGCCCGTTTACCTTCTTTGTCCACGGTCTTGCCTACAATGCGGCCCGGCATCTGACGGATGTTCCGACGGAAGGTTGAAAAGAAACCTAACAGCGGGCCGCCGAAAGCGGGTCCGGAAGCCAGATAATGCGCTTCCCCACAGCAGATGTCTGCGCCTTGTTTACCGGGCGCTTCGAGCAGGGCCAGAGAGAGCAGATTCGGTACCACGGTCAGCAGGAACGGGTGTTTTGTCTTGAGTGCGGCCACAGCGGTCACATCCTCTACCACGCCGAAAAAGTTGGGGGAACAAAGGGCCACGCCGAAAGTATGTTCATTCAACAGCGCGGCCAATGAACGGATATCCACGCCCCCTGTTTGATCTGTCGGAATTTCGACCAGGTCGATTTTAAGGCAGTGGGCGCTGGTCCGAAGCACCTCTTTGTAATGAGGATGGAGCGACGCAGGGATTAGAAAGCAACGGCCATTACCTTTGTATAGGGCGCGGCTCATGCGCATGGCTTCAACCAGAGCTGTGGCACCGTCATAGAGAGAGGCGTTTGAGACCTCCATGCCGGTCAGCTCGCAAATCATGCTCTGGTATTCGTAGATGGATTGGAGCGTTCCCTGGCTGACTTCAGCTTGATAAGGGGTATAGGCGGTCAAAAACTCGGAGCGGGAGACTATTTCCGATACCGCAGCCGGCACATAATGGTTGTAAATTCCGGCGCCCAGGAAGGTGTTCCAATGGTCGCTGCCCACGTTTTTTTCGGAAAGGTTGCGCAGTGTACGAAAGGTTTCGTATTCGCTCAGACCGTCCGGCAGAGAGAGCCCCTTTTTCTCTCGAAGGTCCGATGGAATGGCGCTCAGAAGTTCTTCGAAAGAGGAGACGCCGATGGCGGACAGTAACGCTTCTTTTTCCCCTTTTCCGAGCGAAGTATAACCGCTCATTTTAGAGCAGTTCCTGATATTGATCAGCTGACAGCAGGGAAGCCGCTTCCTCGGGATGAGAGAGTTCGACCTTAATGATCCAGCCGGCAGCATAGGCATCGGAATTGATGACGCCCGCATTATCGGCCAGTACATTATTGACTTCCACCACCTTGCCTGAAAGCGGGGCATTGAGCGGCGCCACGGTTTTAACGGCTTCGATTTCACCGAATTGGGCGCCTTTTGTCACCTCAGCTCCCACTTGCGGCAATTCGACGTAAATGATGTCTCCCAGTTCATGTTGGGCATGGTCCGTAATGCCGACAAGGGCGGTTTTGCCTTCCACCTTGGCCCATTCATGGTCTTTCGTGTATTTCAACTCTTGCGGGATGTTGCTCATGACGTCTTCCTTTCAATAATTGGGAGGTTACTGCACTTTTTCAATGAGGCCGGCGGCTTTGGACAAAGCACCTGAAGCAGCTTTAGCATTTTGCCGGTAAAGATCAAAACGTTCGTCCTCTTCATTTTCGTCTTCGGCTTTGAAAAAGAGGTTGAAAGCATTGGCCGAAGCAGCCAAAAGCTGCAATCCTTTTTCAGCGTTCTTGCGTCCTTCATCCAGAGTCTGGGTCCCTTCGGGCGCGGTCAGGTCGCTGAGTTTGGTCTTCAGGCTGTTGGCCTGAATTTTGAGGCTATTGGATTTTGAAAGCAGTGCATCCATATCCGCATTTTCATTCTCCACATCCACGCCTAAGATGGCGCGTGCCACACCGGCCCCGGAATTGACGATGGACAGCAAGGCGTCCTTGTACTGTTTCTGCGCTTCGATTCCCGAAGCGGCCTGGTTGGATTCTGCTGCCAAACGGGCGTTCTCTTCGGCCTGGCGTTGGAGTTCGGCCTGACGGAGCTGTTCCTCATACTGGGCTTTTTGCCGTACTTTTTCCGCTTCCTTTTCAGCCAGTTCCTGGCTGGAGCTGTGTTTCATGATACAAAACACGGTTATAAGCAGAACGAGCGATGCTAATATATAAGAAAGAACGATACGCACGGTTCCTTTTGAGTTAATCGCTGTGACATAGGCGGATAATGTAACCCCAGCCAATAGAAAGAGAAGCAAGACATTGGTTTCCATAAGGTATACCTCCTTGATTTTAATGGAATAATAAGCGGAAAAACATAACGAAAAAATATATAAAATAGCGGTCAATGACCACAAATGTTTCTTCCTGTCTTTTTATGATCCTCCAAGCCTCTTTCTTTGCAGAAAAGTTGAATGAGTATATCCTGTTGATTATATTACATCTATTGAGTCAATTTGTTACTCTGTTTAACAAAAGGCGGTATTTATGAAAAAAGGCGTGATCATCAGTATCGCAGTCCTTCTTGTCGCGGCTGCACTGGTCTATTTCTTAATCTTGAATAAAAATCTATCCGATCAGATAGCGTTGCCCTACATTTCCCATGAAAAACCGAAAATCGATCCCCATGTAATGAGTAGTGTGCCCATTGGAGACAAGCTGGATGAGGTGATCTTTGACGGCATTTTCAATGTGTCGGCCAATAAGAGCGGCATTGTCTTTGAGGATGGCCTGGGTGAATTGATGGGGATCGATTTGGGCAATATCGTCCGCATCCGACTTAAACCTAAGAAAATCTGGCACCGTTCTTATCGAGTCACCATGGAAAAGAAAAAGGTGACCGTCACGCCGGCTGAAGAGGTCCGCTTTACGGCAAAAGACTTGAAATTCACTCTTCGCCGCATTCAGACCCTGAGTTCCCTGTCTCCGGATTACATCCTGGTTTCCCAGGCCATAGCGGATTTTGATTTTACCGGACCGGATGAAAATAACGAAATTCGGTTCCAATTTCGGCCGGATAGAATTTGGACCGAAAGTGACATCAAAGAAGTGCTCTCCTTCAAAGTCCTGCCCGCTCAGTCCGACATGGCTGCCCCTGCTTATGAAAACGGCACAGGACCATACCTGAAAGCCGGAGAATATGAGGATGCTATTTATTTCCATAAGCACCCGGCTGAACCGGCCCGCATCACCACCACCGTGCTGAAACCCTTTATTGATAACAGCACCTTTATCACCGAACTGCGAAACCGCAACATCAACAGCTTGCTCTCCACCCCTTTCGGGGCCCTCTCTCCCATGCTTTCCGATTCCAACGAATATTTCTATAAATCCAATGTGAGTACCTGTTTTTTCGCCCTGTTGTTCAATACGGAGCGTATGTCCCTTGAAAAAAGAATGGCTGTCCGCAATCTGATTAATAACGAAAAAATATTGCGCCGTTTCTTCCGTATCGGTACCGAACAACAGCGCCATATCGCAAACTACAAAGGCGACAAAAATAATTACGTCGACTATCTAAACTACAGCCTCTTTCCTTCCTCCTCCTATTATATCGAAGAACAGATTGTGATGCCTGTTAAGGAAAGGGCGGCGCCCGATCTTTCCCTGTTGACGGACACGGTCCGCATCCAAACCTGTCTGCAATATGATAACCGCGAAGAGCTCGCGGAGCTGATGGACATATTGAATGATCCTGCCATAACACTCGGCAAAATCAAGACGGTCGCCGTGAACAATGAAAGTATGGCGAAGGGAGAGTATGATGCCGTGTTGGTGCCCGTGACCGGATACCGAAGCAACTTTTTATTTGATCTCTATGCTCTCTTTCTGCGCGAACCTGATTTCTCGGTCTATCAGATCAACCTCTTGACCCTGGCTGACTCTAAAACCGGCGCCCTGTCCGTAGATCCGTCTTCTTTCCGTGCCGATAAAAATTTCTTTCGTCTGGATTTGGCTTCCGCCCCGGCCAATCAGGCGGATATCAAGGCCCTACTGGAGGACGTGTATGGTTTTATGTCAACACATGAGATTGGCGACAAGCAGGCTTATGCGCGTAGGGTCGATGAACTGGACCAGAAATTGGCTTTGGGTGTTTGGCTCTTCTCTTTGCCTTCCCTCTCCTATTTCAGCCGTCAGTTCGATGAACGGAGTATTCAGCTTTTCGGTACGGCTTCTCAGCTTTCCACAATAGAGAAGTGGCGAGAGAAGGAGGAGTAATTTCTCCATGCTATATGGCAATAACAAGTGACATGAAAATATATCCGCATTCCCTTCGAATACAGGAAGGGGTTCGTTATTTCCTGGCCCGCATTGATAACAGCAAAAAACTGATCGTTCAGGCTGAACCCGGCAAACTCATCCCGAGCGGGTTTATCGGTGAGCTTCGCACGCTGCCAGACGAGACCGCTGCCGCCCTGGTCTGCCCTTTATCTCCATCCAATACCGAACTCATGCGTACCCGTTTTCCGTTCATGCGTCCGTGCGCCAACCCCGGGTTCGTCCGTTCCTTGGGCTTGGGCGATCGATTGGGTCTGGCCTCTCCCGGACACTTAGACGCTTTGGTCGATGCCGATTTTTTTCCCATTCTGGCCCAACAATCCATGCGGGAGCTTCGACTCACCGGCCGCACTTACCCCGAAGTATTGGACGCTGCTTCCTGGGCTGTCTTTCAGGAAGGCTTTGACAAGGGCTTTGGTGCAGATGGAGATCATCTTAAAACAGGCGAAGAAATCGACTATGCCATTCGATCCGGTTTTACCATGATAACCTTAGACTGTTCCGATTACATCCATAAAGACATCGCTTTGCTTCCTCCAGAAACAGTGCATACCCGGTACCTGGATTTGCCCGAAACGGAACGGCACCTTCTGGAACAGAAATATGTAAAATCTCCGCATCCCAACCTGTTGAAATTGGGAATTATCCTGCAACCAGCAGACCTGGAACGTACGGTATTGACCTACCGCGCCGCCCTGTCGCATATGGTAGAGATGTATGAAACCCGAATCCGATGTGCCCCCCACTCCGTGGACTATGAAATCTCCATTGATGAGACCGCTACCATTACCCGACCTGCTGACCACGCTTTTGTTGCCTTGGAACTTCTACAAAAGGGCGTTCGCTTTACCAGTCTTGCGCCCCGGTTTTGCGGAGAATTCCAGAAGGGGATAGATTATCGTGGTGATGCGATGGAATTCCAACACCAATTCCGCGAACATGCCAAAATAGCCCGTACCTTAGGCTATCGCTTAAGCATCCATTCCGGAAGCGATAAATTCCGGATATTTCCCATTGTGGGAGAAGAGGCGTCGGAAGGTTTTCATGTGAAAACCGCAGGAACACACTGGCTGGAAGCGGTTCGCGTGATAGCAAAACACGCACCATCCCTTTATCGGGATATGCACGCTATCGCGCTTGCATCGCTTCAGGATGCGCGCTTGTTTTATCATATCAGTGCCGATGAATTCCGTGTGCCCCCGCTGCAGGAGCTCTCCGATGCAGAGCTCCCCTTGCTCATGGATCAGGAGGATGCCCGGCAGATTCTTCATATCACTTATGGCCATATTCTCAAAGCACCCGCAACCCCCGCCCAAGCAGAAACCCTGAAGAGCCGGATATATGCCACCCTGGATTGTTATGAGACGCCATATGCCGCATCCCTATGCCGGCATGTTAAGAAACATATAGATAGTCTCAACCAGAACATAAGACAATAATGGCTTCCAGACATTTTTCATCCAAAGCATATTGGGAAAATCGATGCAACGGTTTTACCCCGAAATTCTCCTTTCAGGGCCAAACGCCAAAGGAATGGACCGTCTGGAACAAGACCGCCCGAAAAGCACTTCTCTCCTGTCTGGGTCCGTTTCCCCAAAAAGTCCTCCTCTCCGCGGAAACGGAATATTCGGTCAAAGACGGTCCGGTGATTCGGGAACGGGTCATATTCGACAGCGAGGAGTTCGCCTCCATTCCGGCCATTGTTCTCCGTCCAACAAACCCTTCACCGGAAAAATCCCTGCCTGCCATCCTCTGTTGCCACGCTCACGGTTCTTTTGGAAAAGACACGGTGGCCGGCCTGCGTTCCACACCGGAACATGTTTCGGAAATCGACCGCATGAACTATGACTATGCGCTCCAAATGGCAAAAGCCGGTTTCTTCACGCTTGCCCCGGACCTACGGGGTTTCGGTGAACGGCGTGATAAGCAGGATATCTCCCCCACACGAGATAACTGCGATGTGAACTATGTCAAGGGTTCCATTTTAGGCGCTTTCCCGCTCACTTTAAACATTCACGACATGATGGTTTGCATTGATTATCTCGAAACACGCCCGGAAGTCCATCCGGAGAAAATCGGAATGATGGGATTATCGCAAGGCGGGGCTGTCACCGCCTTTACGGCTGCCCTTGATAATCGGATTAAAGCTGCGGACATCATCGGCTATGTTAATCCTTGGGCGGGTTTCGGTTTGTCCCGAGGGAATTTTTGCGGGTCTCAAGTTGTTCCGGACATATATCGCTTTCTGGATACCCATGATATTGCAGGTCTGATTGCACCGAGACCGCTTTTGTTGGAAATGGGTCTGTATGACGACTGTTTTTATTTCCAGGATTTATGGAAGGGATTTGAAGGGGTCCAACGAATTTATCGTGCCGCCGGTGTAGAAGCAAAACTGGAGTCGGACATTGGCACCTGTGGACATGCGTTTGTTGGCAAACAAGCGTTCAATTTCTTTAGCCAAAACCTTCTTTCAAAAGCATAGAAAGATATTTTTGAAGGCGATAAAATACAGTTGTATTGTGCTTTCGTGGGTTTTCCATCTGTGTACGATCAATCTCCTCTTTGCGGACGATTATCTTATTCTCCGCCGCCCCGTTGCCGCATATTTGTTTGACACCTACGAATCCGCATTATCCGCTGCCGAAAAAAAAGCGCTGCCGAAAAATCTTCCTCTTAAACGAATAGAGACGGATGGAACCCTGGGTGATCAAATCACCCGTGTGGATAAATTTTCCTACCAGGGACAAACCTGGTCCGTCCTAAAAGAAAATACCGGATACTCCGGGCTCACGGAAAAACAAGATTACCTGTTCATCAAGAATGTGAAAACTCTGAATGACACCGTTATCTGGGATGAGGCCGCCCCGCTATCAATAACGGAGCCGGTGGAAAACGGAAAGAGCATAGCCAATGTGACACAAGGAGAGACCCTTATCCGATACTTTAAGCAGGGAAATAAAATATATATCTCCTATTTCAAAGACCTCATCCGTTTCGGCTATACGGAAGCAACTCACCTATGTCAACTAACACCCATCGAAAAAAAGGCGGGTGTCGGTCCGGTTCTCTTTTCAAACGATATCCTGACCCTCCTGGATAACCGGCTCCAAAAAGCCAATGATACCTATGCCCGCCTCTTTGCCCAATTCAACCAAATCACCGGCCAGGATAAAAGTGCTCCCATCTGGCAACGAAGTCAAGAGGGAGGGGGATTACACTGTGAACTCAAGGGAATCCGTGGGAACCGTTTTGAAGAGAGTAACCGCTATTTGCTCCGAGACATCGAAGGGCTTTTCCTGGGTAAACCGGTGCGCATCACGGCAGCCGACCATCTGATTCAAATAATGCCGCGGGTGTCAGAATGAAACGCAAACTCCTGGAACACCTCTTTTCCGCAATGGTGGTAACCGGTGTGCTTCTCTTTTTTCTTTTCTTTTTTCAATATCGGTCACAACAGGCAATGGCGCACAACATGGAACCCATCCGTCCCTTTATTAACCTGCCTGCTTCGGATTTCAATGATCCTTTTTACCGTGCCCTATTTATGGAGACCTTGGATCTTTATTATCCCGGCCAAACGGACCGAAATCAGGTCATTGCAAAACAATTGTTCCGCTATAAAGAGGCGGAACTCTCCAGCCAATTGCAAAGTGTGCAAAAGGAAAAAGGACTGACCCTGAAAAGGATCTATCAAATCATAGGCATGTATATGGGTTTTCTGTCGGTGTTTGCCGCCACATTGGCTCTGACCTGGTACGGTGTGCAAAGCCTGGCCTTGTGGCGCTTCATCCGACGCAAACAGCGGCTATCTCAACCCCCCAACAAGGCGGTTGATCCAAAAAAGAAAGGGCTGAACCGGTTGGGCGTGATGGGTCGTTTCCTGGCCTCCCTTATCCTTTTTTCCCCTGCTTATACCCTGGCCTATTCGCTGCGTACCGAGTTTGACACCGGCTCTTTTATTTTTATGGTGACCCTGGGTGTTTTATCAAACGGGCTGCTGATCAACTATACCAATAAGTTTTATGCCTTTCTGATGTCTGAAAGCAGAAAAGGGTATGTGGAAACTGCGCTGGCTAAAAATCTCCATTCTGATTATAACTGGGGCGCACCGGGAAATATGACACGGGCTGCTGTTTTTGGCCTTAAAAAGCGGTTTCCCGGCCATGTATTGGATGCCATTATGCGTAACGCCCGTTTGCAATATCTGCCGACCATCAAAGAACAGGCCTCTTTTCTAATCACCGGTCTTATCATCATTGAAATGGCACTGAATATCCACGCTCATCTTTGTTACGAACTGCTGCAACAGCTTCTCTATCGCAATATGTCTGAAGTGATGTTCATGGTGCTGTTGATTTACTATACGGTCAAATTGACCGAAGTCGCTGCCGACATAGCACATACACGGAAAATGCAACAATATGATAATTGATAATCAAACAATTTCCTCGAATCCACCGAATTCTCTTCCTATTGCTCCTGACCAGAAATCGGCCTTTAATTTTGGAATCGGCCTATTGGGGCTTTTTCTCTGGAACCTTTTCTTTCTAAATGGTCCGGCCATGAAAAAGGTGTGGGGTGCACTCTTGAATACGGTTCTCATTTCCGGATTGACCGTGGTCCTGACCCTGCTTTTAGCACTGGCGGCTGCTTTTAGTCTGCATCTTCTGGAAGTAACGGGTCGTCAAAAGGGCCGTTTTATCCTGCTCTTTGCTTTGAATCTTATCCGTTCGGTACCTCAAATCATCGGCGTCCTCTTGGGATATGCGCTCCTCTCATTTCTGATAACAAACGGGGTCGTGGGGAATGGAATCATGGCCTTCGTCATTATGGCTTGCAGCCTGTCGCTTTTTATCTTTCTTGAAGTAACGGATTTGCTTTTGGACCGCATCGCCCATTTCCGAAAAAGCGACTTTTACAATGCCCTTCGGGTATGCGGTCTGTCGGAAAGCCGTGTGGTAGGATTCAATATCCTCTGGAATAACAGCCGCATCCACATTCTGAATAAATTACTGTCGGTCTTTGGCATGGCCCTTTTTCTCCAGTGCAGTACGGATTTCATCCTGTCGGTCGGATTATCACGCGATGCAGAGGTTACCTCCCTACCCCTCTCATTGGGAGGTCTCTTGGCGCATATTGACAGCAAGCAGGATATTTTAGCCATGGGTTATACCCTGACTCATCCGCTCTATTTGCCCCATCTGTTTTTGCAGCATTTGCAGGGACTTTCTGCTGCTTTTCTCATTGTCTTTACCCTCTATTCTCTCTATAAGATCGGAAACGGTTTTTCGGAAAGGCACCGGTTATGAATACCCGCTCTTTTTCGATATCCGTGTCCACTTCCCATCACACACTGGTTCAGGTCAAGGATTTTCAGTTTCCGGAAAATCGCATCGTGTTCTTATTCGGGGAATCCGGTATCGGTAAATCCATCGTATCCAAAGTGGTGGCCGGCCAATTGGATCCGGAGGGTCTGGATGTCACGGTAAATGGAGAGACGTATGCGGATTATCTGAAAAAGCCGGTGGTGCGAAGCGGAAAAGAGCGAGGCTTTTTTGTCTTTCAGGAACCCTCTTCCCATCTGGATCCGACATTGACATTGCGCACCCAGTTGAATGAAGGCAGTTTAAAGGCCTGTCCTAATGATGAGGATGTTTTAAAACAATTATTTCAATCCGCTTCACAGGCGGATCTGGGCAATATACTCGATATTTATCCCAAACCCTTCAGACCCAGCGGTGGCGAAAAACAGCGGTTGCTCCTTTCCATGGCCATGAAAAAAATAAGGCTGTACCAAAGTACGCCGGAATGGAAAGAGGCGCTCTTTGTTTTTGATGAACCCACCGGCAGCTTAGACAACATCCAGCGAAACCGTTTCCTCTCCCTTCTTTTTGCCGCATTTCGCAAAAAGCCCTTTACCCTGCTATTCATTACCCATGATTATTCCCTCATTTCCGAGATAAATGCAAATTATTCCGATTTATTAAAGTCTGTTTCTTTCTTGGAAATGGCCCGCATTCATGATACGGATTCCGTTATCTCCACTTTTGTCCCCTCTGACTATACGACCTGGCTGGATAAACTTGTACCAAACACGGCGGAAAATAAGGCTCAGACTCCGCTCTTTCGAATGGAACCTTCTTTTAAAATCTTTGGCCGATCGCTGACACTTGTGGGGCCGGATAAAACAAACCCTATTCCATTGGTCATCCATCCAGGTGAAATGGTTTACGTCAAAGCAGGCAGCGGAGTGGGCAAAACCACTCTGGCCAAAATCATTCTGGGTCTTTATGCAGCGGATCAAGTTTCCATAACCCTGGATGGTCTCACTATCACTGAAAAGAAGGGGCGTTTATTTTACGAAAAAGAGGTATGGGGTAAACGGGCGGGCATGGTTTTTCAGCATGCGGATGAGGCACTGGACTTGAAATCAACGGTTTTCGAAACATTTTTGGGACTTATTCCAGGAAAGATACCGCCCCGAGAAGAAATAAAGGAATACTTAGCCGCCCTTTTTGATTCACCCATTCCGGACGCTTTCCTGAATAAAAAGGTACAATACCTGAGTGGGGGACAAAAACAGCGGTTGAATCTGTTGCGTTCTTTTTACGGGAAACCCAAGCTTCTTATTCTGGATGAACCGCTCAATGGTCTTGATTTTGAAAGCATTCGCAAAGTCCTGGACTTGCTTTCCAAAAAACAGAAAGAAGGATGTGGGTTGCTCCTCATTTCACATAATGAGGAGATTTTTGATAAGGCCATTTCAGCGGACCATCTATACTACTTGAAATAATAAAGGATAAAATGGCATCATCAAATCTGTACGATATCCGGATTAAAAAGACAGAGGCAGGACTGGGGTTGGTTTCCTTCAGTTTCATTAAAAAAGGAAAGACCATCATTGAATATGTTGGACATCGGGTTTCCACGAAAAATGATCTGCGAAACCGCTATATTTTCAATGTGAACAAACGCATTGACATTGACGGCAGCCCGCGCTGGAACAAGGCACGCTATATCAATCATTCCTGCCGCCCTAATTGCGAAGCGCTGGAACGGCGTGGTCGCATATTCATCGTGTCTAAACGATCCATTCAATCCGGGGAAGAGCTGTTGTTTAATTACGGTAAGGAATATTTTGACGAATATATCAAGACATCCGGTTGTTGCTGCGAAAAGTGCAATTAATTAGAGACTGTCCCGTACGCGGTGACAAAAATAACCGCTCGGATTCTTTACCAGATATTGCTGATGATGATTTTCAGCCGGAAAAAAACGGCCGGCCGGTACAATTTCAGTAACCGCTTTTTTCTTCAAGATCGTCACACGATCGAAATGATCCTTGGCATGAAGCGCGGCCGCCCGTTGTTCGTCCGTAAAATAAAAAAGGGCGGAACGGTATTGTGTGCCCTTGTCATGATGCTGCTGATTCAAGGTGGTGGGATCGTGCATGCGAAAAAAGAAGTCGAGTAAAGAATCATAAGTGATCACGGCCGGGTCAAATTCGATTTCAACGGATTCCGCATGGCCGGTCTTGCCCGTACAGACGGTTTCATAATCAGGTTCATTCGCCAACCCACCCGTGTAGCCGACCCGGGTGGAGAGAACTCCCGATACTTCTGCCAAGAGCTTTTCCATTCCCCAGAAACAGCCTCCGGAAAAGAGGGCGAATTCATGTCTGACACCTTTGTCTGAAGATGTTGGAAAACGCATTATATAACCGGCATAACCCGAATCGGCTAATGCCGCTGTCGGAATAAAGCGCAAAGCTGCGGAATTAATACAGTAGCGCATACCGGTAGGTATTGGACCATCCGAAAAAAGATGCCCCAGATGGGAATCGGCCAAAAAGCTTCTGACTTCGGTGCGCTGTTGATGATCGGAATCGTCGGTTCGGGATACGATGGTTTCCCTGAAAAGGGGGGCGGTGAAACTGGGCCAGCCCGTACCGGAATTGTATTTATCCCGGGATGAAAAAAGGGGTTCACCGGAAACCACATCCACATAAAGACCCTCGGTATGGTTGTTCCAGTAGGCATTCCGAAAAGGAGGTTCGGTACCGCATGCCTGGGTCACTTGATACTGTTCTGATGTGAGTTTGGCCTTTATCTGTTTATAGAACATCGGCTTTTTTGCTGGAACGCTTGTTGAAGCAGGCTCTTTATTCTCCGGTACTGCGCAAACGATAAACAAACCAAGAACAACAAAAAGAGCCGCGAAGCGTCCCATGCAACCTCCTTAATCCTATTATCAATATAGGAAATAAGGAAGATTTTGTCAAGAACGCTTGATGTTGAGTGGTGTCAAGACGTTTTTTGCCTGATACTTCAGGCTTAACCAGGTACGCGTGAGGATGGAGAACAAGATAATCCCGCCGCCGATAAGGGCGAATGCAGAGGGACGTTCACCGAGGAAGAGCAGTACCCAGAGCGGATTGAGAATGGGTTCCAGCATGGGGATAAGCGTTCCCTCCATGGCGGTTACCCGCTTGATGGCCACTGTATAACAGACATAGGACATGCCGAGCTGGAAGACCCCTAAGATGATAAGCGGAGGAAGCGTCGGCCAATCCGGCGTAAATCGGATCATCCACGGCAGACACATCAGTGCGGTCAGCAAATTCCCCAGCACCACGGAACCGGCCGGACTGCCCTCCTTTTGCATGCGAAGAAAAAGAATGACCAAAGCAAAGGTAATCCCACTCAAAATAGCCAGGATATTACCCCATAATCCGCCCGGCGAGAGTTTGTCAAAAAAGAAAAGAGATGTGCCCACCAACGTTCCAGCCACCGCGGCAATATCGTACCAGTAAATACGCTCTTTCAATAGGGTCCCGGAAAGCAAAATAACATAAAGCGGGGCCGTATACTGAAGTATGATGGCGTTGGCGGAAGTGGTCATTTTATTGGCACACACGAAAAAGGTGACCGTAGAGGCATAGCAGATGCTGCCCAGGACTTGGGGCCAGGAAAAACGGATGGCACGGAAACCGGCAAATCCCAGGATGACGAAAAAGGCGATGGCACTGCGCCACCCGGCCACGGAGAGGGCGGGTAACGGGATGCTTTTTATTAAAAGACCCGCCAGGCTCCAAAAGAAGGCCGTGGCAAAAAGGAGCAGAACGGCCCGCGTCCGTTCCTTTTGCATCAGGGTGTTATTCAATCTCGAAAACCTGGAGCTTCAGCTTATTCCCTTCAAGGCTGTATTTGCGCACCATGGTCTTGCCCTGGTAATCCCAAACATAGGTGGTGGCACCATCTGCGCTGCTGGTAACGATTCGAAGGGAATTATTCCACTCCAGGATACCCCCGTCTGCGTGAGCAGCCGGAACCATATCCAACGAGACATTGCTTGGGCTGAAAAAGGCCAGTTTTACAAGGCAAAGAGTGATAAAAATTAACAGGGCGATCAGCAAAGGATTCCGACGGGTCATATTTTTTCCTTTCGGTTAAATGCAGTCATTTTTCAGTTTGTAATTTTTGCAGCAGATTCCGATAGAATTCGGACGTCTTGTTTTGAGACAGGTCGGTTTGGTCG
>Ga0156536_1058_pt6 | contig 24745 bp, 13 predicted proteins | sample RifOxyB2_FD_111931 | JGI IMG/M metagenome (GOLD analysis project Ga0156536, IMG submission 111931) | Elusimicrobia bacterium RIFOXYB2_FULL_49_7 | reverse complement strand
CACTTTAACGGCATGATGGCTCTCTTCCCTGTCCAGGGAAAAGGGAGTCATGCCTGCGTGGGGGGAGTAAAAATAATTTTCAGTATGTGTTGTCATATAAATTGAATAGGAGAAATTAAACAATAGTCAGGGGACTTTTCCAGGGGCATGGGTCTTTGCTGGACTTTATTAAATTTGGGACGGTTTGTTTTTTGTTAGCCAAGTTGATAAAATTACCTGTATATTTATCAACTAAACCGGCCAAGGCCGGAATAAGAGTCTGTAAGTCGCCAGACATCTACGTAAAAACCGTAGATGTTGGCGACACAGACTCTAACCTGCTAAAACAGAGGGATAAAATCTGTTTTGATTGATATCGCGTTGATGAAATAAGCTGGGAAAATCTATTTTCCTTAAAAAAGGTGAATCGTCATATGTCATTACAAGCCCCTAAAGGAACCCGGGATTTTTATCCTGAAGAGATGCACCTCGCCAACCATATCTTTTCGGTCTGGCGCGACACGGCCCGATTGTTCGGATTTGAAGAATATGAAGGGCCCATCTTTGAACACCTGGATCTCTTCACCCGAAAATCAGGAGACGAAATCGTTCGTCAACTTTACCATTTCAAGGATAAATCCCAGAGAGATCTGGCCCTTCGTCCGGAAATCACCCCTACCCTGGCCCGTTTCATGGTGCAAAAAGGACCGTCGCTGAAAAAACCGGTCAAATGGTTTTCCCTTCCCCGTCTTTTCCGCTATGAGCGGACGCAGCGCGGCCGATTGCGTGAGTTTTTCCAATTCAACCTCGATATCTTGGGCGAACCTTCCGTGACTGCGGACGCGGAACTCATGGCCGCTGTTTCCGCGATGCTCCGGGCCTTCGGTTTGTCCCATCAGGATTTTCAGATTCGGGTCAATTCCCGCCGGCTTATGGCCGACCTCCTGGAGAGCGGCGGCTTTTCCGAAGAAAAACGGAATAAGGCCTATGGCGTACTGGATAAGCGTGACAAGGTCTCTCCGGACGAACTGGCCAAGATGTATGCGGAAGCGGGAATTTCGGCAGCCGAACAGGCTTATATGGATTCCATTTTTACCTGTCAATCCTTTGATGAGATAAAAGCCCGTTTTGCAGGTAAGGCAAAAGAGGCTACCCTTCAGGAAATGGATCAGTTGTTTAAGCTGGTGGATTGGTACGGATTATCGGATTGTGTTCGCTTTGATGTGTCGGTCATTCGGGGGCTGGCGTATTATACGGGCGTGGTCTGGGAGGTTTTTGATGCGGGCCGCACCTTGCGTGCCATTGCGGGCGGCGGTCGGTATGATAATTTGGTGGAGCTCTTCGGCGGGGAGAAGACCCCGGCTGTGGGGTTTGGCATGGGAGATGTGGTATTGGCCGAACTGCTCCGGGAAAAAGGATTGTTGCCGGCCTACCGGAAGAATATCACGGCGTATGTCGTTAATTTCAATCGTGAAAGTCTTGAGCCGGCGGTGACACTGGCTGCACTTCTTAGAAAAGCGGGGGTATCCACCGAGTTTGCCCTAAAGGCTCAGAATATCAACAAGCAACTCGATGCTGCCAAAAACGCACAATGGGCTCTATTTGTTGGGGGCATCGAATGGGAGCAGGGAGAGGTTAAAATCAAGAATATGGAAAAAGGCGTAGAAATGACGGTGTTAAAAAATCGGGTGGTGGAGACGATATCCGGGAAATGAAAATAGAGAGGGTATATCGGGAATGGGTTTGAAACCACCTCGACATACCCCATCCATATAAAGACGCTGATTATCTTTTCTTAATCGCTTCAGACGGGCAGACGTCTACGCAGGAACCGCAGTCCGTGCATTTGGCGGCATCGATCTTGTAGATCGGATTGCCTTCGCTGATGGCACTTTCCGGGCATTCGGGTTCGCAAGCGCCGCAGGAGGCGCAATCTTCGGTGATGTAATGAGCCATAAAAACACTCCTTTTTAATTGTTAAAACGAACGACCTGTTTTCTTTGGTGAAAAATTACTCTTTTTTCGTCTTGGAAAACAACATAAAGCAGATGAAAGTCAGGGCATTGGTTTATTAATATTGTATATTATCGAATAAGTAGGAATTAGGCTGGGAGGGCAGGGTGCGTTTTTTTATCCTTATTATTTTTCTGCTGAGCATCAGTGGTTTCGCGAAAGAGCCTGTTCAAACTTATGAAACAGTGCTGTCCCAACTTATCGAAGAAGCGACAAGCAATAATCCTGATCTCAAAGCCGCGGATTATAAAGCCCGGGCCGCACACCAGGCTGCCCGCGCGGTCCGGACCTACGATCCGCCTCAATTCGCTGTGGAGTTCTTTCAATCACCCCTCAGTGCCTTTCCCAATCCGCTGAAAGACCAGATGGAAATAGACTATTCCTTTCAGCAAATGATCCCTTTTCCCGGGAAGTTGACCGCCCTGGGTGACGCAGAGGGGGCCAAGGCGGCCATGTCCGACGCCGAGCACAAGATGCGGAAGCTCTTGGTGCTGACCGGCATCCAATCGGATTTTGCTGAGTTGTATTTTCTTCGACGCAAACAGGACCTGAATATTGAAAATCTGGCGCTGATGCGTTTCCACGCCGATGTGGCGCGTGCCCGCTACGGAAGCGGCCAGGACATGGCCGCGGATGTATTGCGAGCCGAATCTGAAATTGCGGCATTGCAAACGGACAGTCTTCTCTTGGCACAACAGGAGAGTTCCGTCGAAGCCATGATTAACGCCGGGGCGGGCAGAACACAGGATTCGTCCATTCCGCGCCTGGGCTCCCTTTCCCCTGCCATTCTCCATTTTGATTATGTCACGCTTTGTACCCTTGCGGTCCGAAACCGACCTGAACTCTGGGCCATGCGTTCCAATATCGATATGCGGGACGCTGTGCGAGCGGTTGCCCAAAAGGAATTCCTGCCTGATTTCATGATCCGAGGGATGTACAAGGATAGGCAGCAAAGTCCGGAGGATTATTGGTCTCTTATGCTCGGTATCAATGTCCCCATCGCCTTTTGGTCCTATGGGAGATTTTCCTCGGGAAGCGAGGAGAAGCGGCTTTCTTCACTCGAAGCCAGAGCTGCTTTGGCCAATATGCGGAATATGGTTTTTGCGCAAATCCGGGATGCACAAGCCCGATTTAACGGTGCGCAGTCACGCATTTCCGTGCTCACCGAAAAGAGCATCCCTCTTGCCAAACAAGCCTTGGATGCGGCTCTGTCCGCTTATAAGAGCGGGACATCCACGTTTCTGATGGTCATTGACGATCAGAAAATGTATTTCATGGCCAAGATCGATCAGGAAATGGCGGTCATGGAGCGCTTCCAGGCTCTGTCCCGGTTGGAACAGGCGGTGGGAACGGATCCTATCCAGAGCCTATCCATGGCATTCCCGAAAGAGAAAGAGCGTCCGCAATGAGAAAAACAGTTCGTGTTATCCGTCGAATTCCGGTTGTTGTCCTTTTATGCTGTGTCGCAACAACGGTTATCCCCCTATTTTCTTCCTGCGGGCATAAAGACCACCAGACGGCAGAGGAAAAAAAGATCGTCTATCATTGCCCCATGCATCCGAATTATCTGTCGTCCAGTCCGGGCAAGTGTCCTATTTGCGGTATGGATTTGGTCCGGGTGGATAATCAGGAAGCGTCCCCCACCGTTGCATCAGACTCGTCCGGTACAGGGGTTCATATCAACCCCGACATGGTGCAGAAAATGGGGGTAAAAACCCAAAAAGCGGAACGCCGAAAACTGATGAAAACCGTGCGGGTGACTGCGAATATCGTTCCCGACGAACGGCGGGTTTATTCGGTCACCTCCCGTGTGAACGGTTACATTGAAAAACTGCATATCAATTATACGGGGCAAACGGTTAAAAAAGGGCAGCCCCTTTTCGATGTGTTCAGCCCGGATCTGGTCAGCGCGCAGAATGAATACATCAGTGCCTTGAGCAGAATGAAGGGGCCGGATTCTGCGGACCCCATTGCCAAAAGCGGACGGCAACGCTTGCTGAATCTGAATTTTCCGGAAAGCGAACTGCTTCTTCTTGAAAAGAGCCGCACCCCGAAGCGCGTTCTGTCCATCCTGTCGCCGGCCGACGGTCTGGTGGCGGAAAAAATGGTCGTGGAGGGCCAGGCCATTGAAATGGGGATGATGCTTTACAAAATAGTTGATTATTCGAGAATTTGGGCCTTGTGCGATGTGTATCAGCAGGACGCCCCCTTTGTGGTGCTCCATCAAAAGGCCGCACTGGATATCAGCTTTTTACCGGGCAAGCCGTTTTTTGGGGAGATTACCTATGTGGCGCCGGAATTGAACGCTGTGTCCCGTACGTTTACGGTCCGAATCGAACTTCTCAATACCCCGGATTTGGCCGTCAAGCCCGGCATGGTGGCCACGGCTTCCCTCTTTATTTCTCAGCGGCCTGAAATGGTGGTCGTGCCGGATGAAGCGGTCATTCATTCGGGTTTGCGAACCCTCATTATTTTGTCCCGAGGCAACGGTTATTTCGAACCCCGGGATGTGACGATAGGTCTTTCTGCCGAAGGATTGACCGAGGTTCTGACCGGCGTCAAGGCCGGCGATGATATTGTGGTCTCGTCGCAATTTCTCATTGATTCGGAAAGCAATCTCAAGGCGGCCATCATGAAATTGGCCCCGCCGGCCATGGCGGACAGTCACCGTACCGCGCCGTCAAAGGAAAGCTACACCTGCCCCATGCATCCTGAGGTGATCCGGGACAAACCCGGCTCATGCCCCCTCTGCGGCATGGACCTGGTGCGAAAAAAATAAGGACCGCCATGCTGAAAAAGATCATCGAAGGATCGATTCGTAACAAGGTGGTCGTTATTTTCCTGACGGTCATTGCCATTGCCGCCGGCACCCGGGCATTGCTGACCACGCCGATTGACGCCATCCCGGATTTAAGCGATGTCCAGGTGATTGTCTATACCGAATTCAAGGGTCAGTCACCCCGTATCGTCGAGGATCAGGTCACCTATCCGCTGACCACGTCATTGGTCTCAGTGCCCGGTTCCAAAGTCGTTCGAGGTTATTCGTTTTTCGGCTATTCGCTGGTGTACATCATTTTCGAGGATGGAACCGATCTCTACTGGGCCAGAAGCCGTGTCCTGGAATATCTGAATACCGCGCAAAAACGATTGCCCCCCGGCGTGATTCCCACCTTGGGACCCGATGCCACGGGGGTAGGGTGGGTGTATGAATATGCCCTGACCTCAAAAACCCGTTCTTTGGCCGAATTGCGCTCCTATCAGGATTGGTTTCTCAAATATGAGCTGTCCGGCGTGGAAGGGGTCAGTGAGGTCGCCAGTGTGGGCGGATACGTCAAACAGTATCAGGTGACGATTGATCCCTTGAAGTTGCAGGCGTATCAAATCCCGCTTTCCATGGTCGACATGGCGATTAAAAACAGCAATTCGGATGTGGGCGGTGAAGTTATTGAAATCGCGGAAGCGGAATTCATGATTCGGGGGCTCGGCTATCTCCGTTCCCTTCAGGATATCAAGGATATCCCGGTCATGACCGGCAGGGGAGACCGGCCACCTGTTTTTATAGGGGATATTGCGGATGTGGCTGTCGGCCCTGAGATGCGACGCGGTGTCGCCGAACTCAACGGGGAGGGTGAAGTGGCGGGCGGGGTGGTCATCATCCGTTCCGGCGAAAACGCCCTGAAGGTCATTGAGGGGGTGAAGAAACGGCTGGCCCTGGCCAAGCAGGGGCTGCCGCCGGATGTGGAAATAATTCCCGTGTATGATCGGTCGGATCTTATTTTACGGGCCATCTCCCATCTCCGCAACAAACTGATCGAAGAAATTCTGATTGTGGCCCTGATTTGCATCATTTTTCTGCTGCATGCCCGGAGTGCGTTGGTGGCGGTTTTTACACTGCCCACTGCCATCCTCATGTCATTCATCGTCATGCGCATGCAAGGTCTCTCAGCCAACATCATGTCCCTCGGCGGCATTGCCATTGCCATCGGTGCCATGGTGGATGCCGCTATCATCATGATCGAAAACGCGCATAAACATATCGAGCGCGAAAACGAAAAACCACCCGGAGAACGCCGCAATCACTGGCAGATTATTATGGAGGCCGCCCAAGAGGTGGGGCCAACGCTTTTCTGGTCTCTTTTAGTCATCACGGTCTCCTTTATTCCGGTTTTTACGCTGGAGGCGCAAGAAGGCCGTCTTTTCCGGCCATTGGCTTTTACGAAAACCTATTCCATGGCCGCATCGGCCATTTTAGCGATTACCATTGTTCCTATTTTAATGGGGTTCTTTGTTCGGGGAAAGATCCTGCCCGAGCATCGCAATCCGGTGAACCGTTTTCTCATCCGGTTTTACCATCCCATTGTGGAATGGGTCTTGCGTCGGCCGCGTCTGATCCTCACGGCAGCGGTCATCATCGTGTTGGCCACGGTCCTGCCGTTTAAGCGACTGGGGTCCGAATTCATGCCGCCTCTTTACGAGGGGGATTTGCTGTATATGCCCACCACGCTGCCGGGTATTTCCATTACCAAGGCCAAGGAAATCCTTCAGCAGACCGATAAAATCATCCGGACATTTCCGGAGGTCAAAAGCGTTTTCGGCAAAGCCGGCCGGGCTGAAACCGCTACGGATCCGGCCGGATTGGACATGCTGGAGACCACGATTCAGCTCAAACCGGAATCGGAATGGCGGCCGGGCATGACCCGGGAAAAACTGGTGGAGGAGCTGGATAAGGCCATTCGTTTTCCGGGCCTGACCAATGCCTGGACCATGCCCATCAAGACCCGTATCGACATGCTCTCCACGGGCATCAAAACCCCGGTGGGTATCAAGATATCGGGCCCGGACCTGGATACGTTGGAACGGCTCGGCAAGGAGATCGAACAGGTACTCCGAGACGTGCCCGGGACCGCCTCTGTGTTTGCAGAGCGGACCGTGGGCGGCAATTATCTTGACATCCGAATCCGTCGGCGGGAAGCGGCTCGGCTCGGGTTGACTCAAAATGATGTCCAGTCCGCCATAGAGACCGCACTCGGCGGAATGACCATCACCACGACCGTGGAAGGACTTGAACGCTATTCCGTCAATCTCCGTTACAGTCGGGAACTGCGCGACAATATGGATGCGCTCAAATCGGTCCTCATTTCCGCGCCGGACGGTCGGCTGGTGCCGCTGGGCCAGGTGGCGGATATGGCAACCTCCAAGGGACCCATGGTCATTCGAAGCGAGAATACACGGCCCAATGCCTGGGTCTTTGTCGATATCCGTCACATCGATATCGGCACCTATATCAAAGGAGCGCAGGCGGCCATTACCCGGTCCGTGGTATTGCCAACAGGCTATACGCTGATTTGGAGCGGCGAATTCGAATATATGCAGCGCATGCAGAAGCGGCTGATGGTCGTTATTCCATTGACCCTCCTGATTATTTTCCTGATCATTTTTCTCAGTACGCAATCGTTGGTCAAAACCGCCATCGTCTTTCTGGCGGTTCCGTTTTCTCTGGTCGGTGCGATCTGGTTTCTCTATATATTGGGCTATAACATGAGTCTGGCCGTCTGGGTCGGCATGATTGCCTTGGCCGGGTTGGACGCCGAGACCGGCGTGATCATGCTTCTCTATCTGGAGCAGGCTTTTAAAGAGGCGGAGGACAAGGGAGGCATGAAGACGCTTTCGGATTTGCGGCAGGCCATTGACCATGGCGCGGTAAAACGGGTTCGTCCCAAGATTATGACCGCTTCGGTGATTGTCGCCGGTCTGGTCCCTATTTTGTGGAGTCACGGTGCGGGCGCGGATGTCATGAAGCGAATCGCCGCCCCCATGGTGGGCGGCGTGATCACCTCTGTGCTTATGGAACTCCTCGTTTATCCGGCCATCTATTATTTGTGGAAAAAGAGACGGATGGATTCGATAAGGGATTAAAAGGCGATGAGTTGACTTTCGCCTGCTAAGTTTCTACTTTATCAAAACCGGATGAAATTCTATTTCAGCAGACTGATATTATCTTTTGTTCTTGTCGTTTTTGACTCCTTCTGTTTTTCTTGTATTCTTGATCCGGCTGAAACATCTGACATCAACAGCCCGTTTCATGAATTGCCGGAGTCCTGTGAATGCTCTTGTCATTCTGCGCCTCCCACTCAAGCGCAAATTCGACCCATTTCTGCAACGGGTCATCATGCCGGAAATATTGACTTGAATCCATGCCCGGCTATTTTTTCAATTTATTCCCAGTGCCCATCCTTTTCCTTAAAAAAAATAACCGGGAATGATTGTTTGTCTTTTCATCATCCCGCCTTTCCTAACGTGCTTCGTATTTGATCTTCTGTCCCATCTTGCAAATCGTCCGAATGGTCCGATAAAGATCGGTTAAGTCCGGCGATCCCGGATTAATTCGACATGGAGTATAGGATTTATCGTGTGAGGAGATGAGGATATGATGTTTGTTTCCAGACCGAAAAAGAAAGTTTTTTTGCTGTTGGCTTTGCATATCGTCTGTTCGGTTTATCCAAATGAACAGGAAACGGTGACTCTTCAGCAAGCCATCGCCCGTATTCTCGAGTATAACCGTGAGATAAAAGCAGCATACCAGGAAAGCGTAGCTGTCCAACATGATTTAAACCAGGCGGCAATGCTTCAGAATCCGTTGCTTGAAGTTGAAACCGAGAACCTGGCAGCAGGCTCAACTCGTCTGACCCTTTCCCAACCCGTGCGGCTCGGAGGAAAGCGAGAGGCCCGTATTCGGATGGCGCGGGCGGATTCTCTTAAAGCCGCCGCCGAATTCGCCTTCCGTCGGGCCAGAATCATGGCCGAAGCTCATCGGCGTTTTTACAACGCCCTGGGTCACCAAAAACAAATTGAACAGCTCGGCAGGCTCATTCTGTTTGCAGAGAGCACAAAAACAACGATCAAAAATCAAGTGGAGAACGGCCGTGCGGGCAAGAGCGATCTTCTACGCAGCATGAAGGATATCACGCTGCTCAACATTGAGCGCAACACCCTTGTCGGGGAGTATGAGAACCACCTTATTTCTCTTTGCGCCTTGTGGGGAGGCACACGGGATACACTGAAAAGCGTCTCAGGAGAAATCCGTGCCGCGGCGTTTTTTCCAATGCGAGACAGCCTGATGACCTATATCGATCGGAGCCCGTTATGGCAGGCCGCGTTAGCGGATATTGAGGCCGCAAAAGCACGGGCGGCGGTCCGTCATGCAGAAGGCGTTCCGGATATAACGGTCAAGGGCGGAATGGCTCGCGATGCCGATAAAAATGACAATTCCTTTTCCTTGGGCGCCTCTTTCAATCTCCCGTTGTTCGACCGAAATAGGGAGGCGATTAGGGCGGCCAGAAATAAAACGGAAGCTGCAGATGAAAAAGCGGGTGCAGTACGAAACGAACTTTATTCGGAATGGATGCGACATCTTGGAAATATTAAAAGACTTGAATTTAAGGCTGTTGCGTTAAAGGACACGGTCATTCTTCAGACCGCGGAGGTGCTTGCGGAATTGAAGCTTCTTTTTGAAGCCGGTCAATGCAGCTATAGGGAACTCGTTACGGCACAACAGGAACTGGTGGAAGCGTGGCGTGATTATCTTAACACGGAAACGGAAATTCGGTTGGCGTTGGCGGATATCCTGGAATTGACCGGACAAGCGCAATAAAGAAAAAGTCATTCATCATTACCTATAGGAGTCATGTCATGTTTGCAAGAACACTCAGCATAAGCCTGCTATTGATCAATAGTATTTCTCTTTCCGGTTGCCGAAAAACGGCAAATAAACAACCAGAAACAAGCTGCGCTATTGAGTCTAAACAAAATATGCTCGCAGAGCCGGATAAATGCGCGCTTCTCTCTCCTGCCCAGCGAAAGGCCACGCCTATCGTACTGGGAAGAGTCACCCGTGAACCCCTCGTGTCGGAACTGGAACTGCCCGGAGAGATTAAACCGGACCCGGAAAACCTTTTGCACTATGCGGCCCGATTCTCCGGTATGGCAAGACAATCCGCCAAGAATATCGGCGATGAAGTCAAAGCGGGCGACACGCTTGCCATCATTGAAAGCAATGAGAATCTCAGCCTGTATCCCATTCTGGCCGGCCGCTTTGGAACCGTTATTGACAAACATATCGTGCCCGGAGAATTCGTTGAAGCCGGCAAAGAGCTTTTTGTCATTGCCGACCTCTCTGCCATTACGATCCATCTTGCCATTGTGGGGCAGGATGCGGATGTCATTGTAAAAGGTGCCTCTGCGGAGGTCTCGGATTTAACCGGTAATAACCGTGCCAAAGGAATGTTGAATTACATCAGCCCTTTCCATCATGAAGAAACGCGAAGCTTGACAGGACGAATACTTTTGCCGAATCCCAAAGGGGTCTGGAAACCCGGGGCCCTGGTTCGAGTCCGGATTCAACATCAGGAATCGACCCCGACCCTGCAGGTCCCAAGTAACGCTATTCAGCTTGTGGATGGCCTTCCTCATGTCTTTATTCCGGAAACGGATGTGGAATTCATGGCCGTTCCGGTAGTCACAGGCCGGAAAGGGGTAAGCCGAACGGAAATCATCAAGGGGCTTTCAGCAGGGGATACCATCGTCCTGTCCGGGGCTTTTGAATTAAAGGCGCAAATGGCCATCCAGGCCATGGGCGAGGCAGGAGGGTGTTCTCATTGAAAAAGCTCATTCAAACCGGGTTGAATAATAAGATTCTCGCCTTTTTTATTGTGGCCTGCCTTATTCTTGGCGGTAGTTACGCCATTCGAACGCTCTCTCTGGACGCTTTCCCGGATGTCACGGGAGTCCAGGTGGAAGTGTTAAGCAGCAGTGCCAGCCTCTCTCCTTTGGAACTTGAAAGATTGGTTACCTACCCGGTGGAAATCTCCATGCGCGGGCTGGCTGGTTTAATTGGCATGCGTTCCATTACCAAATATGGACTTTCTGTGGTCACTCTTGTTTTTGATGATAAAACCGATATCTATTTTGCGCGACAACAGGTTTTTGAGCGATTATCCGGAATAGCCAAGGAATTGCCTGAAGGGGTGGACCAGCGTCTGGGACCTATTGCGTCGGCTATGGGAGAAATCTACCACTATACCCTCACTGCGCCTTCGGTTGCGTCTGAGGCGGAAAGAATAAAACAGTTGACTGAACTTCGAACTTTTCAGGATTGGGTGGTAGCGCCTGCGCTCATGGGAGTGGCGGGGGTGAATGAGATTAATGCCTTTGGCGGATATATCCAGGAATACCAGGTTGAAACAGACCCGTATCTCCTGATGCAGTATCAGGTTTCCATAAACGACCTGGTGAATGCCCTGAAAGACAATAATCTGAGCAGCGGAGCCGGATTTATTGTCATGGGCCAAGAGCAGCACATTGTTCGTGGAACCGGGAGCCTTCAATCCATTGATGATATTCGCGGAATTTTCATCACCTCTCGCCAAGGGGTGCCCATTCATGTGCGCGATGTGGCGACTGTGTCCTTAAGCCATGCACCAAGACAAGGCCTGGCCATGCGAGACGGCAAAGAGGAAGCCGTGGGTGGTATTGTGCTTATGTTACGGGGCCAAAACAGTATGGAAGTGGTGCAGGCCGTGGAAAAGAAGGTAGTGGATATCAATAATAGCACCCTGCTTCCCCATGGGGTAAAAATAACCCCTTATTATGTCCGTTCCGATATGGTCAAGACCAATATCCGGACTGTGGTGCGCACCCTGATTGAAGGAGCGGTGCTGGTTATCATTGTTCTTTATCTGCTTCTGGGTAACCTTCGAGGTGCCGTCTCGGTTCTTCTCGTACTTCCGCTCTCCCTGCTCCTGACATTCATCATCATGAAAATCTTCAATATGAGTGCTAATCTCATGTCCCTCGGCGGACTCGCCATTTCGCTGGGCATGATTATTGACGCTACCATCATCCAGGTTGAGAATGTGCAACGCCACCTGCTGAAAAACGAAAAGGGGGAGACCCGAATTGCCACCGTACTCAAAGCCGTGGTAGAGGTGCGCAAGCCGAGCATTTTTGGGGAACTGATTATTGCACTCACCTTTATTCCTATCCTGACGCTCCAGGGAATGGAAGGAAAGATGTTCGGTCCCCTTGCCTTAACCGTGGTCATTGCCCTGCTGGCATCGCTCTTTTTATCTATCTTGGTGGTTCCAACCCTCTGTCTGACCCTGCTTCAACCTTCAGAACATCAGGAAACAAAAATAGTGCGAATAGCCAAACAGGCTTATTTACCTTTACTGGCCTTTTGCACCGCGCGACCCAAACAGGTGACCGTCATATCCCTGGTTCTGCTTCTATCGGCCGGTTTTCTGGCCACCCAGTTTGGCCGGGAATTTATTCCGGTCATGGATGAAGGGGCCTTTGACATGGATATCGCGCTCATGCCCGGTATTTCACTGGAGCGATCAGCGGCCATTTCCAAAGAGGTGGAAAAGCGGCTCATGCGTTTTCCGGAACTGGTTTCCATTGTGGGCAAAACAGGACAGACCGGCATTGCCGTGGAGGCACGGGGTGTTGATAAGACCGGGTATGTGGGTATTTTAAAACCCAAATCCGAATGGACCAGTGCCAAAACAAAAGAGGAATTATTTGAAAAGATGCGAAGTGTTTTAGCCGATATTCCGGGCATGGTCTTCAGTTTCAGTCAGCCGGTGCAGTGCCGCATTGATGAATTGGTTTCCGGAACCCGTTCCCAGCTGATTGCCAAACTGTCCGGCCCGGATATGGCTATCTTGAAAACCAAAGCCGATGAAATCGCCTCTGTCATTTTTGCGGTCTCTGGTACAGCGGATCTATCGGTTGAAAAGACCCGCGGACAACCCTACATTTCCATTAATTTGAACAGGGATAAAATAGCGCGATATGGCTGCACGGTCCGATCCGTTCTCTCCCTGGTCGAAGCCGCTATTGGCGGAGAAACCGCCACCCGGATTCAGGAGGAAAACCGTTTTTTCAATGTCACGGTTCGACTGGCGGAACGCTTTCGGCATTCTCCGGAACAAATCGGCAGTTTGATGATAACCACGGGGAATGGCAGCCTGATTCCGCTTCGCGAAGTGGCGGATATTGTTGTTTCCGAAGGTCCGGTTCAAATCAGCCGCGAGGACGGCAGCCGGCGCATCGGCATTGAAGTCAATATCAGTGGTCGGGACATTGCCTCATTTGTGAAGGAGGCGGATAAACGGATTCATGACAATGTGACTCTGCCGTCCGGTTATCTGCTTTCCTGGGGTGGTCAATTCCAAAACCAGCAGGAGGCTATGAAACGTTTTTTGATCATTACCCCATTGACCATTGCTCTTATCTTGCTGCTTCTCTACATTACTTTCAATTCCATCCGCATGGCCCTTCTGGTACTCTCAACGCTTCCGTTTGCATTAATCGGCGGGGTGTTTGCCATAAAACTCTCGGGTCTCTATCTGTCGGTTCCCGCCTCCGTCGGGTTCATTGTGCTATTTGGTGTTTCCGTATTAAACAGTCTGGTTCTCATTTCCTATATTATCGAGTTACGGCGAGCCGGTCAAAGCAGCAGCCATGCCATTGCCCAGGCTTGCACCCTGCGGCTGCGACCCATCTTAATGACCGCAGCCATTACCATTTTCAGCCTGTTACCTATGCTCTATGCTACCGGCCCGGGTTCGGAAGTTCAAAAGCCTCTGGCCATGGTCATTGTGGGCGGTCTCTTTACCGCCACGCTCGCAACCTTGCTGGTGCTGCCCACCCTTTTTCGATGGTTTGAATCATCAAAGGCGGAAGAATAGTATATTGCCTATCTGTTCTGGATTTACCTGTCCGGGTGTGTTTTTATTTTCGGTGCCTGCCGGTGTGCGGTTCAGGCTGAAGAGCATGCTGAAGAAAGGAGAAGAGACCTTGTTTGATAAAGACATTTCCATTGTTCTTTCCGGAGAAGCGGGTCAAGGGTTGAATACCATTGAATCGCTCCTGATAACAATGTTGACAAGAAGCGGAAAACAGGCGTTCCTGTCCAAGGAGTTCATGTCAAGGGTCCGGGGTGGAAACAATACTACTGAAATACGCGTATCTTCCGAAAGCGTTTATGCCTTTGTGAATCGTATCGATCTGCTGATTGTGTTGAGTCGGAACGGTATGGAACGCCTGGAAAATCGGCTGAGCCCCGCCACACTCATTATCGGTGAAGCCGGAAACATCCCTCAAAAATACGCGGATATCGGCGGCCGTATCATTCCGATCGATTTTAGTGCGGCCTTGGCCGACTTGGGCGGCAGCCTATTCCTTAATAGTTACATTTTCGGCATGTTGGCCGGGCTTCTATCCTGCAATTCCGAAGTTGCAAAGTCACTGATTCAAGACCAGTTCCAGGCAAAAGGTGACGATATTGTCGGCAAAAACCTGTTGGCCTTTCAACGGGGGAGTGAGCTCTCCGGAAACATGGCAATCCCTATCTCCATCGAAACGAATGCATCTGTTGTTGACCGGATCGCCCTAAATGGAACAGAGGCTGTTGCCATCGGCGCCATTGCAGGCGGCTGCAATTTCATCGCTTCCTATCCCATGTCCCCCAGTACCGGCGTACTGGTCAACCTGGCCAAACGGTCTGAGGCGTATGATATCGCAGTGGAACAGGCGGAGGATGAAATCGCGGCTATCAATATGATGCTCGGCGCCTGGTATGCGGGCGCCCGGGCCATGGTTACCACCTCCGGCGGCGGATTCGCTCTGATGACCGAAGGAATGAGTCTGGCGGGCTGCATCGAATCCCCTGCTGTTATTCATTTGGCACAACGACCGGGACCGGCTACCGGATTGCCGACCCGGACGGAACAGGGTGATTTGAACCTTGCGTTGTATGCAGGGCACGGGGATTATCCTCGGGTCATTTATGCGCCCGGCCATTTAGCGGATGGGGTCATGCTCTCCCGAAAGGCCTTTGAGGTGGCCGACCAATATCAGGTCCCGGTTATTCTTCTGACCGATCAGTTTTTTCTGGACAGCATCGGTACGATTGATAAATCGATTTTTTCCGAATCAACCCTTGTCAATCATATCGTTGAAACCGCTCCGGATTACAACCGCTATGCCATGACGCCTTCCGGTATTTCTCCCCGAGGCATTCCGGGATACGGACACGGTTTGGTTTGCGTGGACAGTGACGAACATTCTGAAAACGGAAGAATCACCGAAGATTTCAATATTCGAACCGCCATGGTCGACAAGCGCATGCGGAAACTGGCGGAGTATGAAGATATTGAACCCGAACTCATCGGTCATCCGGATTATTCGATACTGATCATCGGCTGGGGTTCCACTTATGGGGTGATTTGCGAAGCCCTGAAACGGCTGCAACGAAGCGACATCGCTTTTGCCTATTTCAAACAGGTTTATCCCCTGCCGACCGGAACAAAAGAACTGATGGAACGGGCAAAAATAAGGATATCGGTTGAAAATAATGCAACCGGTCAATTTGCCGGTTTATTAAAAATGGAGACGCTGCTCGACATACAGTTCAACCTGCTGAAATATAATGGAATGCCCTTCTCTGTTGAAGAATTGACCACCCGGATTTCAGGAACCCTATCAATATGAAAACACGTTTTGATTATGCCGACATTCATGAAACCGCATGGTGTCCCGGATGCGGAAACATGTTGCTGCTGAAAATTCTGAAAGAGGCCCTTGAAGAATTGCAACTGGAACCGGGAAAAGTCGTCATTGCCTCCGGTATCGGCCAGGCCGCCAAAATGCCGCAATATCTAAAAATCAATTATTTCAATGGACTGCATGGGCGTGCGCTTCCGGTGGCCACGGCCATTAAAATGGTCGACCCGGAGCTGACGGTCATCGCCGAAGGCGGTGACGGCGATATGTATGGAGAAGGAGGGAACCATTTTTTACACACAGTACGTCGCAATCCTGACATTGTGCATTTGGTGCACAACAACATGGTATATGGACTGACGCAGGGACAGGCTTCTCCCACCAGCCCAAGAGGATTTGTCACACCGGTCCAGCTCGCGGGTGTCATCAACGAGCCCTTGAATCCCCTTACCGCGGCCATTTCTTTGGGAGCCACCTTTGTCGCCCGTGCGTTTGTCGGAAAACAGGAACAGACCAAAGAGATTATAAAAAAGGCGATTTTGCACAAAGGATATGCCTTGGTTGACATATTCGATCCCTGTGTTTCGTTCAATAAAATCAACACCTTCAAGTGGTATAATGAGAATACCTATGTCCTGGACTCCTCTTTTGATGCTGCTGACAAAATGAAGGGTTATCATAAGGCGGCCGAAGAAAACCCCTATCCCCTGGGAATACTTTATAAACAAAACAACCCTGCACCGACGTTTGAGGCACAGATGGCCGTTTATAAAAAGGATAAAACACCGTTAAATCGGCGTAAGCGGAACATTGAATGGTCAACTTTTTAATTTCTTAAACAAAAGAAATGAATTAAAAAGCTTGGCCTACGCTTAAATAAAAGACCCAGGCGGATTCCTCCGCACGGGGGGCCGGATTGAGCGAAGCATCGGCACGAATGATGCCAATGGGTGTTTCAATTCGCGGCCCCAGACCCACGCAGGGCCGCAGTTCCAAAGGCCGGAAATCCGCAATGGATGACCAGACATTTCCTAATTCAAAGAAAGCGGCCACACCTACCATCTTGTAAACAGTCTGACGCAGTTCCAGCATATTAAAGACAATCTTGAATCGTCCGCCCATTGCAACACCATTTTCATCTTTCGGACCCACAGACCGATAATCAAATCCCCTTAACGAATTGGACCCGCCTGCATAAAAGCGCTCATTGGGCGGCAGTTTCATCCGGTCCGAAAAATCAATTATCCAACCGGTCTCAAGGGCTGAAGCCAATACCCCGCTCGACCACACGGACCTGAAATATTTCAGGCGTGCGATACTCCGTGAAAAAAGGGTGGTATTGCTTAAGAACGGGCCGGCAAATTCATTACTCAACTCGGCAAATACGCCCCGTCGGGTATCAAACAGATCATCGCGTGAATCATAGTTAACGGCCACCATCAAACTTCTCACAAAGGCGGTCAGTGTATCCGGTAACGAAACTAATTTAATATCCTTCAGATAGGAATTCTCAAACCGCGTTCCAACCGAACCGGTGATAAAACTCCCGAATTTCCGCCCCAGAAGAAGACGCCCACCCGTTTTAGTGATGGTATAGCCGGTCTCTTCCAGATAATCCCAAAAAAGGTTGGCATTGGTCTTGATTCGAGAGCCAAAGGTCCACGGTTCCGTAAATGACGCCTCGCTCCCGTATCCGATGAAACTCAGCTTAGCTTTCAATCCTATCTTCCGGGCTGTGCCATACAGATTATTGTTTAATGCTTCGACCTTCAGTCGTCCCTTTTCCTCAGTACCATATCCGACCGAGGTATTCAGTTCAATAGAGGGTTTTTCCTGTACTTCCACAATAATATCCCTGGCTGCTGCGGAATCGCTGCTGTCCATTGCGGCCGGTTGCAGATAAACACTCCTGAAGAGTCCGGTCAAATAAAGCTGGTGGCGTGCTTGGGATAATGCCGAACGACGAAGGGTATCTCCTGTCTCAAACCAAAGTTCACGCCGGATAACAGGAAGTTTTGTTTTTTTTTGGCCTGTGATGCTGAGCTGACCGATTGTCAGAAATGGCCCCTCTTGTATATTAAAACGGATACGGACAAAGGCTGAATCCGGGTCGGGCAGAATTTCCGGTTTTACAACGGCATTAAGATGGCCCCTTTCGCCATAAAAGGCCTCGATACTCATGGCGGCCTGAGTGGCCGCCTTATACCGATAGGGTGCAGGCGGTTGAATGGCGGATAACGCAAGCAGGAGGCTGTCTGGAAAAACCGTGTTACCTGACACTTCCAGACCTTGAATATGACTTAACAGCCCTTCGGTGATTTCAAGACGAATATCCACTTCATGCTTAGTGGAATCTATCGTAACAGAGGTATCCCTGATTTGTGCCTTTAAGTATCCGTTTTGTTTATAAAACAGAATGAGAGTATTCAGATCCTCCTTGAACAGCATGGGCTTATAATAGGACCGCGACCAGAAATGAGAGGTGCGGGTGATCATCACCTTTTTCAGTTTGCCTTGACTGAAGGCCTTGTTTCCGGATAACGTCAAAGAATGAACCTGCCATTTATCGGATTTCGTTTTGGCCTCAATCAAACCGGCTGATAACAGCAGTAGAAACCAGGAAACAATAAGAAGACGCGACAGGACGGTCATTCGAATTTCAACCCGCATTTTAAATCAATTCCCGCTTTTCCATTCTGGTCCACTTCACCGCTCACGGAAAAGAGCTTGTTTAAAAGATACTCCAGCATGATACTCTGATCATTCAAATGGCCGACATCGGTTTTGTAGGTTACGGCCAACTTTTTATTGATTTTTTTCGAGGCGGCTATTTGCGGCCCATCGGATTGGTTCAGACGCAGCAGATTTCCTTCAATGGTCAGTTGTTCAAGACCGATTTTATTTCCCACTTTTCTGGTGAGAACTCCGGACACCTGCCGCGTGGACAATGTGCCCAGACGATCCGCGAACAGGCTCCCGTCGCGGCTGTCCGTGGAGATGGCATCCAGGGGACGCCCCAGGGTCATCACGGCCAGAATGTCGGCCTTGCTTAACGGGGGGTCGGATGTCAGCGTCAGGTCGATTTTGTCCAGCGGTCCCAGGAGTCCAAGCGTGACATGATAGGCCTCATCCGGCGAATCGCCGTCTGCCGTCACATCCGCCATTGCTGTTATATTGACAATGGGATTAATGCGCGCCGGGTCAGCGAAATCAATGACACTTTCCTGCAACTCAAAGGTCCGATCCAGGAAATAGATCTTGCCCTCCTCCAATATCAGCCGACCCTCGATGGCCGGCCGTTGAAGCGAACCGGTTACCGACAGTTCGGGTGACAGTTTCACTTTGGCCAGATTATTGTCCACCCAGATATCGCCTGCCTGCCGGAGGCGAATCTTGGTCCGAACCTTTTCCATAAAAGGCGACGGTTCTGCGGATGGCCGTTCCACCCGATTGATTAAATCCAGAAAATCCTGAAGTGTCAGCGGCTCCACGATACTGGAATTGCCGATGGCAATGTCCCCCTGAATCAGAAATTCATTATCACGGCTGCTTCCATCGAATATCGCGGAGGGGATAGTCGCCTTAAAAACATCTGATCGCTGAAAGCTGACATCCGCAAGCACGAGATGAGCTTTTCCAAGGAAAGCAGGATTATTGCGTGTTCCCCGGATATCCGCCTGAACAGAGAGCTTGCCCGACAAATCGGAAATCATCGGCAGAAAAGGCGTGGCCACCGACAAATCCAAATCGGAACCGTTGACCGATAAAAAGAACGAATCCGGAGAAAGGGTGCCGGTCAGCAACGCATTCCCGGTTTCCGTTACCGTCAGCATAGAGGACAACCGGAACCTTTTCCAGTCCGAGGTGGAAAGCGTACCCTTCAAACTCAAAGGCAAACCTTGAATTCTGCATCGAATATCTTTAATTGTAAAGATCGAATCTGCAAATAAGATCGATACGGAAATGGCATCGATCCCGGAAGAGTCTCCGGGAAGCTGCACGGCTCCCTGACTGACGGTCAAATGACCCACCACGCGAGGCTTGTTCAATGTGCCATCCACATCAATCCGATAAGAAGCGAATCCACCTATCAGAATCTTCTCTTTTAAAAAAGCATTAAGAAGGCGGATATCAATGCTGTCTGCACTCAGGTTTGCCCGAACCGGACTGTCCGGCAAAAGGCCTGTCGTTAGATTAGCCTTTGCATGATGAAACTTATCATAAAAATCCAAAGCACTGACCGTCAGGATTCCTTTTTCCAACTCCGCTACGCATCGCACGGAATCCCGGATAACCTGACCATAACTGGGTTTGATAACAGAGAGGCTCGCTCGGGCTTTGGGTTCGCGCCCTCCCACATAAGAAATATCACCCATCAAATATCCCCCCATGTCCGGAAAATCAGTGATAAAGGCATGCAACGGAAAAAGGGAAAGGCTTTCAGCTTTCACCCTAAGCGTGAAAATACTTTGTTTGGAAAGTTCAAAACCGACCTGCATCCCCCCCTGCCCGCTATCGGGAATCTCCACCGAAGCGCGTTGCAGCGTTACATGATAATTACCCTGTATTCCGGGAATTCGACAATCGCCGCGGATGGCTAACAGCATGGTATTTGAAAAGAGCTGTACTGAAGGAATATCCAGGCTGCCCTGGTTCAGTATCAGTACCATTTTAGCGCTATCCGCATGAAAGCGCCCCTGTTTCAGCTCCTTTAATTGCACATCAAAACGTCCGTTCAACGAATCAACAGGCCCGTGCAAAGAACCCTGGTAACTGACGCTTTCCGAAAATTTGGGAAGCCCCCATATCGGCTGTGTCGTGTCAATATGTTGGAGCGTGCCCACGATACGCGTATTTTCAAGCCGGATCCGTTTATCCCGATAGATTAGATTTCCATCTATGGAATCCAGCGGAAGATGTTTAAATGAAAATCCTTGCCCCTGGAATTGGCAGGCGATTTCAGGATGGTCAAGTGTGCCGCTTATCTGGCCGCGCAGGTCAAGATTGCCGGTCAGTGTTGCATCGGGTAGCAGACCGCTTAGGTACCACAAATTCGCGACACTTATAGAAAAGTCGCCGGACACTTGATTTTCATTCAAGGTCGCTTGTGCCTGAATCAAAGCGTCCTTATTATCCATCTTCAACCGCGCCTTTCCTTCTGTTGCCTCGGCTGAAATGGAAAAATCGGGAATGGAGAGAGAATCCATTGCCGCATGGCTGATATGAAGTAAGGCCTGGGCCTGACAATGTGCCGGACGCTTCAGTGGCCCGCTCGCAGAAAGTGTTCCATTGACCACACCCTGATAAGGCATCTTTCCGGGCACAAAGAGCCGAATGACCTTGTCAAGCGATGCCTGCTGCATTTTCAGGAAAAACGAAGAAAGCGAATCATGATGGAGATCGTAAACCCCCGTGCAGGCAATGCGGCCATTGAAGGCTTGGCAATCCAGACTTTTCAGAATTATTTGTTCCTTGGCCCATTCCCCCTTGACCACCGCCTCCCGAATTCTCAGGGTTGGCATGATCAGGGTCGGAACATCCAATGCCACTTGAATATTCGGCGCGGTCAATCCGCCCGAAGCATAAAGTGTCAGGCTAAAACGGCCCGATTCCGGCTTAAAGCGGCTGGGTAGCCACGGATTCAACACATGGGCCAGAAACGAGGCATCCCCTTGAAGGGAAAGGTCAGCATCCAGATCCGAGGAGTCTTTTTCTCCAAATAGAATCTTTCCCTGGGCCTGAAGAGTTGCACCGGGAAAATAAATCTGTAATGTCTGAACGTTCAGATCGCTCTCTTGCATGCTGGCCAGCAAGTGCAAACTGTCAATCGCTTGTACCGACTTCGGGTAGATAACCTGTCCTGAATCGGTTGTCAGAGAAAATCGGGTCGCCTCGTTTTTCGGAAAGGTGATGGCCAAATTGACGCCCGAAAGCATGGCCGAGAAAATGGATACCGGCTTATCCCGGTAACGGCAAGAACTATTCTGCAAATCGATCCGTTGAATCACCACCTCAACCGGCAGGCTTTTTCCCGTATCAGAACCGCGCAACTTGGCCAGATCTGGAAAATTAAGGCCACCGGCACTGTCGCGCCCCAAATCCAAGACCAGACTATCCAGAATAATGCTATTGATTTCAAACTGGCGCCGGATAAGGGCAGTCAGAGAGTATCGAATGATCCCTTCTTTCAAAGAAAGAATGGGTTGTTGTTTTTGCGACTGCCCAAATGGAAATACCCGCACCTGTTCAACAACAAGTCTGGAAAAAATATTTGTCCGTGCGGTTTCAACTGAAACCTCACATCCGGTCACTTTTGCCAATTTATCTTGAATTATGGACGTAAGGCGGGTATTCAGCGTGTGTACACCCCAAAACAGCGCCAGGGCAACCGCAAATAAAATGGCTGACCCTGAAATAATCCACTGTTTTCGTATTAAACGGTTGCGCACTTTTTTAATATAGCAAAAAAGGTGCCACTGATAGCAGCTATACTGCAACTCCGTAAATCATAATCGCAAAACAATGAAAGCATATTTTATATTTATACCATGAAGAAACTCTTTTTTGTCCGCTGCTTTCAAACCGCCCGTGAAACCACCGACCGTCTGACCGAAAAGAAAAGATCAAGATTCAATTTCACTGATCCGGATAAAGAAAACAAACTCATCATTCTTTATCCGGATGTCACCTATCAGGAAATCGAGGGCTTTGGCGGCGCGTTTACCGAAGCGGCGGCCGTGACGCTTCAAACATTGCCGCGCCAAAAACAGACCGAAATCTTAAACGCCTATTTTAATCCCAAAAACGGTTTGGGCTATTCACTCTGCCGTACTCATATCAATAGTTGTGATTTTTCTCTTGGAAATTATGCCTATGCGGATAAACCAAACGATACGACGCTTTCCACCTTTTCCATTGAACGGGATCAGAAGGCGCTTATCCCTATGATTCAAAAAGCCCGAAAGATCCGTGGCGCGGAATTCAAGCTATTCGCTTCACCCTGGAGCCCGCCGGCCTGGATGAAAACCAATGGTATGATGAATCAGGGCGGTAAACTGAAATCCAAGTATGCGGCCGTGTGGGCGCATTATTTCGTTAAATACATCAAAGCGTATGCGGAACAAGGCATTTCTCTCTGGGGATTGACCGTGCAGAACGAAGCCAAGGCAACACAACCGTGGGACTCCTGCGTTTATACTGCCGAAGAAGAGCGCGATTTTGTCAGAGATCACTTGGGCCCCGTGCTCCGTAAAAACGGACTGGGCCATATCAAAATCATGGTCTGGGATCATAATAAGGAACGGGTTTATGAAAGAGCCCAAATAGCGCTGGCAGATAAAAAGGCGGCCCAAACCATCTGGGGCCTGGCTTTTCACTGGTATTCGGGCGATCATTTTGACAATCTGGAAATGACTCACAAGATGTTTCCGGGGCATAAACTGCTCTTTACGGAAGGGTGTCAGGAGGGTGGGCCAAAACCGGGCATCTGGAAAACCGGCGAACGATATGGTCACGACATCATCGGCAATCTCAACCATTACGCGGTGGGTTTTGTGGATTGGAACATGCTTCTCAATGAACAGGGCGGACCCAACCATGTGGGCAATTTCTGTGATGCGCCTATTCTGGCCAATCCCTCAAAAAAGCAGATTATTTACAACAGTTCATACTATTATATCGGTCACTTCAGCCGTTTTATCCGGCCAGGGGCTGTTCGTATCGGATGCAGCCGCTATACAGACCAGTTGGAGGCGACTGCTTTTAAAAATCCGGAGGGTTCTCTTGTCACAGTGGTGCTGAATCGAACAGATGAAACCATTGATTTTAATCTAAGAATAGGAACAGGCTTTACCCCTTTCCAAAGCTTGCCGCACTCCATCATCACCCTGATTTGCTGATTGGATTATCTTTATGTCCTTACTCAGCCTCCACAACCTCCGAATCGCCTTCGGCGGACCCGCCATTCTGGACGATGTCTCTTTGGAAATCCAGAAAGGACAGCGTATCTGCCTCCTGGGCCGCAATGGCGAAGGCAAATCCACGCTGCTTAAGATCATCGGTCAGGAACTGAAGCCTGATTCGGGTGAGGTCGTATTTGCGCCCTCTGTCAATGTGGCTTATCTCCCGCAGGAGGTGCCCATGGGACTCTCCGGCACGGCTTTTGAAGTGACCGCAACCGGAGCCGGCAAATTGGGCGAAATTCTGGCCACCTACCAACAGCTCTTTCAAGAACACAGCCATTCGCCCAAACTTCATGAACTTCAGCATGAATTGGACACCCATAATGGCTGGGCCATCCAGACTCGGGTGGACCGGGTTTTGGATCAGGTGCAGATAGAACCGGATGCGCAATTCAGCGAGCTGTCCGGTGGGATGCGGCGCCGGGTCTTTCTGGCGCGCGCCCTGATTCGTGAGCCCGACTTGCTCCTGCTCGACGAACCCACCAACCATCTGGATCTGGATTCCATTGCCTGGCTTGAATCCTTTATCTTGAACAGCGGCCTGACCGTGCTTTTTGTCACCCATGATCGCCGATTGCTGAAACGGCTGGCCACGCGCATCATTGAATTGGACCGGGGCAAAGCCATTGATTGGGCCTGCGATTATCCCACTTTTCTGGAGCGCAAACAGGCGGTACTCGACAATGAGGAAAAAGAGTGGAGCCGTTTTGATAAAAAATTGGCCCAAGAAGAGGTCTGGATTCGGCGAGGTGTCAAGGCACGCCGCAAACGGAATGAAGGCCGGGTTAGGGAATTGTACCGTCTTCGTGAAGAGCGGCAGAAGCGTCGGGAACGGACCGGCAATGTCACTCTTACTATCAGCGAATCGGGTCGGTCGGGTGAACGGGTACTGGAAGCGGAAAAAATCACCTTCGCCTATCCCAATAAGCCGATTGTGCGGGATTTCTCATTTTCTCTTGGGCGTGGGGATCGGGTGGGAATCATCGGTCCCAATGGATGCGGTAAAACCACGCTGCTGAATCTTCTGCTTGGAAAGCTGATCCCTCAGGAGGGCCGGGTTGAACTGGGGACCAACGTGGCCCCCGTTTATTTTGATCAGCTTCGGGAGGTTATTGAACCTGAAAAAAGCGTGTGGGAGAATGTGGCCTGGAATGAGGGCAATATGGTCATGGTGAATGGCAAATCACGCCATATCATCTCCTATCTCCAGGATTTTCTCTTCACAA
>Ga0156536_1216_pt2 | contig 24759 bp, 22 predicted proteins | sample RifOxyB2_FD_111931 | JGI IMG/M metagenome (GOLD analysis project Ga0156536, IMG submission 111931) | Elusimicrobia bacterium RIFOXYB2_FULL_49_7 | reverse complement strand
TATGAAACCTTGCCGGGTTGGGAAACCAAGACCAGCGGCATCCGCCATTACAAGGATCTTCCTCTTAAAGCGCAGCAGTATCTGGAATTTCTCTCGAATCAAGCTGGAATACCCATTTCCATTGTCTCCGTCGGGCCGGATAGGGAAGAGACCTTTACAAAATGAGATAGAAAATCCGGTATCGACCGATTCTATACCGCCATGTCTCCGGATCATATCCACGAAGCTTTTTGATATTTAGGCCTACATGCGACTCTTGTTTCAATCAGGTGCTTGAACATGTCGTATTTGGATTCATCGAGTCTGAGCGTGATGTTTTTCCACTAAAGAAATGGGGCGTACGATTGGCTTAACGCTGACCCAGTTTGCGAACCAGCCGCTCCTCTGCCTCCAAGCAGATGGCGTGATAAATGGGCAAATGCCACTCCTGAACCGTAAAACTGTTGCTGCCTTCCACATTCACAAAAGCATCGCAGAGTCCGGCAACAGCACCGCCGCCGCGACCGGTAAATCCGACCACCTTGATATCCATCACCTTGGCCATTTGGGCCGCTGTAATAAGGTTTTTGGAATGACCGCTTGTTGTAAAACAGATAAGCACATCGTCTTTTTTTCCAAGCGCCTGGACCAACTGAGCATAAGCGAGATCAAAATCAAGATCATTGCCATAAGCGGTCAGAAAACCGGTAAAACTATGTAATGGAATCGCAGGCAGGCCATATTGAAGCGTATTGGCCAAATCCATGCCCTCTGTGCCAAATTGTCTTTTCAGAGCAGCCTGCAACTTCTTGGGAAGAGGGCGCATTTGCATAAAGTTTTTCAGAAGCTCGCCGGCAAAATGGTCGCAATCCGATGCCGAACCGCCATTGCCCGCCAAGAGAACCTTGTTGCCGACAAGAAGCGCAGAACAAATTATCTCATTAACACGGAGAATATCTTTCTTCAGAGGAAGAAGTGCAGGATATCGTTTGAAGAGTATATTGAAAGCCATAGTCGGTTCCTTTTTCTATCTGACTTACCCCACTGCCTCGGCCACCCGTTCCTCGATCCTTTCCAAAATCGAGACCGGCAGTTCGGGCACATCGCAGGCACGCACGTTTTCCAGAATTTGGCCTGCGGTCTTGGCACCGGGAATGACGGAGGAGATTTCGGGCCGCATGAGCACATAGCGCAATGCGAATTGGGCGGGGGTCATATTCATTTCTTCAGCCAGGGGTTTGCAAAAATCGGTTACATCGATGATTTTCATCAACCGGTCGCGCGGGAAAAGACGGAAACGGAAATCATCCTCTGGAAAGAGGCTGTTCTTGCTGTATTTTCCGCTGAGCAGGCCTGATGCCAGAGGTGCTTTGATGATGAGCCCCATATCCGCATGTTCTACTGCCGGAAAAAGGTCATTGACTGCACCCCGTTCACATAAATTGTATTCTACTTCGATGACATCACCGAATCCGGAATCAATGGATTGTTTGCCCTGAGCGGGCGAACCCACGCTGACACCGTAAAACCGGATTTTGCCCTCTTTGCGGAGGGCGTTGAGCGGGGCGAATATCTCTTCCGTAAAGACGAAATCTTCAGCCGGCGTATGGAGCAGGAAAAGATCAAGATAATCGGTTCGGAGGCGTTGCAGACTTTTTTCGCAGGCGGTTTTGAGCCAGGCCGATGAGAAATCCTTGACCCATTCTTTTTCATCCCCGCGATTGCCCGCTTTGGTGGAAAGGATGATCTTCTGACGCGTTCCTTTGAGCATACGGCCCACCACATCCTCGGCTTTGCCGTAGCCGTAAATGTCCGCCAGATCGATGAAATTAACGCCTGCATCCAATGCCACGGAAATCATCTTATCCGAATTACGGTCATGTACGTCGCCGCGACCGAAATCAATGCCGCCTAAGCGGAAGGGACCGCCGATAGGCAGAGCGCCGAGGCCGATTTCCGAAACCGATAAACCGGTCCGTCCAAGGGTGCGGTATTTCATGGTTTCAGCCCCTTATCCGCAGCATTTCTTGTATTTTTTGCCTGACCCGCATGGACAGGGATCATTGGGACCGACCTTGGGCGCTGCCACAAAAGGCTTTTGCTTGACGTTCTCACGAGGCGGAGCGCCTTCCCCCTGGGCCGGTGTGACGGAGGCGGAAAGAGCGGTGGCATCGGGTTTGGAATAGCGCATGGCCGCAGCGGATTGCTGCGGCTTTTTTTCTTCGACCGTGACCGTGGTGTTGAAGATGCGCTCACAGGCGATCTTATTGATTTTGGAAAGGAGTTCGTCGAACATGCCGAATCCCTCCCGCTTGTATTCGATAAGCGGATCCTTTTGTCCGTAAGCACGCAGATTGATCCCTTCGCGCAGACAATCCATGTCGAACAAGTGGTCACGCCACATTTCGTCAATGGTGCGTAAAATATGAAATCGCTTGATACGCTCGAAAAGGCCTGCTTCCAGACTTTCGAAAAAGATCTTTTTCTCCTCCAGGCGATCCTGGGCCAGTTTGAGCACCTGATCCAACAATTCTTCGAGCGAGAGATCGTGCCGTTCGTCCACCAAAAGGCCCAGCGTTCGACCCAGCTCCTCCTTAAGACCCATCCAGTCCCATTCTCCGGAGGAGGTGTTATCGCTGCCATGGCGGGAAAGGGTATCCTGGAGATAATCGTCAAGGAATTCCTGAAGGGTTTTATCGACATCCTGTCCGAGCAGGGCGGATTTCCGTCGTTTGTAGATCTCAGTACGCATGATGTTCATGACGTTATCGTATTCGAGCAGATGCTTTCGGATTTCAAAGTTGCGTCCCTCGACCCGCTTTTGCGCGCGTTCTACGGATTTGGTGATCCAGGGATGCTCGATGGGATCGTTCTCCTTCATGCCGAGGCGATCCATGACGCCGGCAATACGGTCCGACCCGAAAAGACGCATGAGGTCGTCCTCCAGGGAGAGATAGAAGCGGGAGTCGCCGGGGTCGCCTTGCCGGCCTGCACGGCCACGGAGCTGGCGGTCGATACGGCGTGACTCATGCCGTTCTGTACCGATAATGAAAAGGCCTCCCTTGGCGTGTTCTTTGTCGGTGACACCCTCCGGATAGACCACCACTCCGCCGCCCAGTTTGATATCCGTACCGCGGCCCGCCATATTGGTGGCAATCGTGACCGCCCCTTTTTGGCCGGCATTGGCCACGATTTCCGCTTCATGCTGGTGCTGTTTGGCATTCAGGACACTGCATTTAATGCCCTGACGTTTCAGCATGGAAGCGATGAGTTCCGATACTTCCACGCTCACGGTGCCGACCAGAACAGGCCGCCCTTCATCATGAAGACGATGGATTTCATCAATGATGGCTTTGTATTTCTCCCGCTTGGTCTTGTATACGATATCCTCATGATCGCTACGGCGTACCTTGTCATTGGTCGGGATGACCATGACTTCGAGTTTATAAATCTCCCACAATTCGCCTTCTTCGGTCTCGGCCGTGCCGGTCATGCCGCCCAGTTTTTCATACATCCTGAAATAATTCTGGAGCGTGATGGTGGCCAGGGTCTGACTTTCACGCTGAACCTTGACTTTTTCCTTGGCTTCAATGGCCTGGTGGAGGCCGTCGCTGTACCGGCGTCCCTCAAGGGCTCGACCGGTATGTTCATCGATAATGATGACGCGGCCTTCCTGGACCATATATTCCACGTCGATTTCAAAGAGGGAATAGGCGCGCAGCAGCTGGCTGATGATGTGGATGCGTTCGCTGCGATCCGTGTGACGGCGGTGGGTCTCTTCTTTTTTTCGGATTTTGTCGAGTTCCGCAAGGGTGTCATCATTGTCAATCTTGACGAGTTCGTCCGACAGATCCGGGATGACGAAGAGATCCTTGTCGCTCTGTACGCCGGCCAACACCTCTCGTCCTTTGTCCGTGAGGTCCGCGGCCCCGTTCTTTTCGTTGATATTGAAGTAGTTTTTTTCTTCGATGACGTGGATTTGTTTGTCGCGGATAAGACCGTTTTCCGCCTCATCGCAAAGCCGCTTGACGCCGGTCTCCTGAAAGAGTTTTTGGAGCTGCTTGTTCTTGGGTCCGCCGAGTTTGACCTGGAATAAGAGCTGGCCTATCTCAACGTTTCTTTCGGCCGTGGGTTCTCCTTCTGCGTCAATGAGTTTACGGGCAGCGGCCACCAGCTCGTTATTCAGATAATGCTGTTTTTCAAAGAGTTTTTTTACCAGCGGGTTGAGCTCGTCGTATTTATCGGTGGATGTATTGACCGGCCCGGAAATGATGAGCGGCGTCCGTGCTTCGTCCACGAGGACGGAGTCGACTTCATCTACGATGGCAAAAAAGAAATTACGCTGCACCTGGTCTTCCGCACGAACGGCCATATTGTCGCGCAGGTAGTCGAAACCGAATTCATTGTTGGTTCCGTAGGTGATATCGCAGGCGTAACATTTTCTCCGTTCATCGTTATCCATATTGTTCAGGATGACGCCCACCGACAGGCCCAGAAAACGGTAAATCGCACCCATCCATTCCGAATCGCGTTGGGCGAGATAATCGTTGACTGTGATGAGATGCACTCCTTTGCCGGTGAGCGCGTTGAGATAGACCGGTGCCACAGCCACGAGGGTCTTACCTTCACCGGTGGCCATTTCCGCAATCTTGCCTTGATGCAAGGCAATGCCGCCCATGAGCTGCACGTCATAGGGAACCATTTCCCAGCCCACTTCCTGACCGACCACCTTCCAGCTTTTACCGCACATGCGGCGACACGCTTCTTTGGCAACACCGAAGGCTTCCGGAAGGAGCTGATCCAGCGTCTCTCCTTGTTCGATACGGGCCTTGAATGCCGCGGTTTTTTCCCGTAATTGCTCGTCTGTCAGGGATGAGTAGGAGTCGAAATGGCGGTTGATTTCCTCCACCAGGGGTTTGACGTTTTTAACGAACCTATCGTGCTTGGAACCGAAGATGGCGGTAAGAAGACGGGTTATCATGGTGCGGCCTTTGGAATAATGTCGAACGTGGTAAAAAGAATATCCACAACCTTTCCGGAAGTGAGAAAGGCATTAAGCCGTCCGAGGATCTCGGAACGAACCCTGGGAATATCTATTTGAGCGGGGACTTTGTCTGAAAAAACGAATTTGACCAACCGGATGATGTTGTCCTCTTTATCCGCCATCTCAGCGGACAAAGGTCCTTTTTCAAAAACGAGGCGCAGGCCGATTAACAGGGACAAGCCTGAGGTATCTGCGGTCCGGCAGTGAATAGGAGCCAGAACGTATTCCGCCCGCTGTCCGGCCGGCAGGGTACGGGAAAGGGTGTCCGGCAAAGGAATCGTTTCCGTCCGCTTTTTTTTCTCTAAAGAGGGGGCTGCGGATTTTACGGTTTCATAAGAGACGGCAACACGCTGATGAAGATTGTTTCGAATAAAAAGGCCGAGGATGACAAGAAGCAAAAGACCGGGAAGCAGGAATTTCAACATAGGGTTATTTCACGAGGTCCATGGAAATGGGAATACCCCGGCCGTAATCATCCACCATATCATGGAGAAGACCGGCGGCTTCTGCGGACAGCCCCTGGAAGTGGATGCCGGTCTGAAAGAGTCCGTTGTCGAGGGTTTTCACATGAACGACGCGGGCATCTATGGTGAGGCGATGGTTTCGGGTGGAAAGGGCCAGACGGAGTGCCTGTTGATCTGCTGGTTTGTGCGCCAGGATGAGGCATGCGCCTGTATCACTGATATCGCTTATCTGATTAGGAGCGGTATTGAGTTGGATCGTACGGTCTGCATGTCGAATCTGCATGGGATACCTCCTTGTCAACCGGCCGTAAAAACAAGCGGCCATTCAATGGTTATCTTTCCGGACGCGGCCGGGAATTTGATGCGCTCGATGCGGCGGACGATATCGCCTTCGAGCTCCGGATTATTCAAATCCGATGAAACCACCTGAACGTCGCTCACCGAACCATCCGCCTCGATGGTGAATTTAACCACCAATTTGCCGGACAGTTCGGGATTACGCTTAAGATAGTCTTCATAGACCTTGATAAGACGGGGTTGGTATTTTCGGAGGATGCCGTTTAAGGCGCTCATGCTGCGGGAGGCGTCGTTGGCCGCTTCACCTTCGATATTGTTGACCTTTGCCATCTCCACGGTGCCGGCGCTCTTAAAAGAAGCGCTTGAAGCTTCTGTCAGACCGGATGCGGCCAGGGTGCCGCCCTCGCTTCGTTCACCGCGTCGCTCGCGGGCGGCCAAATCCTCGGCTTTTTTACTGACAAAGGAGGCGCCGGACAGGTTGAGGTTGGACAGGGAGGCTGAGGCATCCGTGTTGCCGATGAGATCTTTGGCCGTGCGCCGCCCGCTGCGTCCGGATCCGCTGGTGGCGGTCAGTTCCGCAAAAATGCCGATGTTTTCGATTTGCTTTTTTAATACAGCCCGCTGCTGCTGCCGTTTTTCGGCTGTAGCTTCTTTACGTTCTTTCCGCTTTTCAACGGACTCCTTCTTTTCCTCCTCTTTTTCTTCCTTGGGTTCTTCTTTCTTTTCCGCCATCTCGTCCGCTTTTTTGACCTTCTTTTTCTCCTCTTTCTTGGGAATCTCCTTATTCAGCACTAATCGGGCGTAGCGTTGCTGAATCTCCTCGATATCCTTCAGTGTCGCCTCTTTGGGCGGTTCCTGAAGTGCGCCGATGAGAAAAAGGGGTAGAAGAATGCCGGCCACAATGAGAAAGATGGTGACGAATCGTTTATCAAGGGAACGAAAAAGTCCCATCTTATATTCAGAAGGCAACTTGGCGGGTCCGGTGGCAAGACCCATGGAAGTGAAGGTCAGGTTTTCCATTGTTTATGTCATTCTATTTTATAAACCAGCATCTGCATATTGGGAAACCCGGCCCGTCCGCAGGTGAACATCACCTTGGTCAGGACGTCATAGGGAAGCGACGTGTCGGCCTGGATGTTGATATCGCCCTTAAAATCCTGACCCAGCACTTTGGCTGCATTCTGGGCCTCCTGAGAATACTTTTCAAGGGCGACCTGAAGGGGTTCAATGAGGAAGGAGGAAGAGCGACTGATATCCGTGGTGTACATAATGAATTTTTTCTCGACCACGATCTTACCGCGTTCCATTTTCCCCTTTTTAGCCTTATGGTCCGTGGAAATTTCGAGGTCCAATGCCTGAACTGCGGTTGAATCCGCGGTAGAGTTAGGCATCATTAATCCTTTGGCCGGGGTCACCAACTGACCCTGGGCGGAAAAACTCTTGAGCAAGAAAACCAGAATAATGGTGAACATATCCATCATACTGGTGATATTCAGCTTGGCTTCACCGGAGCCGCGCTTGCGACGGGTTCGTTTGGCCATGTTATCGTTTTACTCCCATGGAAACCACCGGGAAAAGGGAAAGTTTGTTTCCCTCTTTATCTCGAAAATTGCGCGCAGCATCCATGACGGAGATAATGGTTTGATAGCTGATGGCGCTGTCTGCGAGAATTTTGACGTTGTACAAGTCTTTGTAATCGTAAAAATCGGTTTTCTTGATCGCTTCCGTGAATTTGATATAAAGGGATTCAAAATCCCCTTTGTTGCCCAACAATTGCTCAAAAGCCTGCCGTTTTACTTCAAGCAGCTTGGTATTCAGGGTCGCATAATCCTGTTGCCCGCCGGACAGCACCGGGATGTCGGGTGGAACATCGACCGGTTCGGCTGTATCGGTCTTAGGCTTTACCTCGGGTTTCAAGGAATGGAGAATCCGGATGCCTTTACGGGTGATTTCAAGGCCCAAGTTCAAGGTTTTAGGCGGAATCTTCTGTTCGGGTTCATCCATGGAATCCTCGCCGGATGCTTGCGGTAGATTCACGGTGGCGCGTCCCATTTTAACGAATTCGGCGGATGAAAGAAGCAAGGGAATCAGTACCACCATGAGCCCCATAATGGGAATGAGATTGGGTTCCGTTTCCGCCATTTCCTTGGTCTTGCGCTCAGAGGGTTTGTAGGATTTGCCTATGCTCTCTTCGGGACAGAGGATGCGAATGACCGGAATAATATATTGATCGATTTCCGCTACAATGCGGTTGGCGCGGTTTTTAAGACCAGTGTAAAAAAGAATGCAGGGAATGGCGATGATGAGTCCGGCCAGGGTGGTGTTCATGGCTGCGGAAATGCCCTGGGCCAGCATGGAACTCTTCATGGCCGGATCCACATTCGGTGCGCCGACTGCGGCAAAGGACAGAATCAGGCCATAGATGGTACCCATCAGACCGATCATGGTGGACAAATTGCCCAATGTGGCGATGTAGATAAGCCGTTTTTCCAGTCGCGGAATGATGGAAACCACCCGCTCCTCCACCACGGTACGTACCCGGGCGGGATCGCTTTCCGCTTGCACGATGGCGCCTTTGGCCACCCAGGCAAAAGCCCTTTTGCCGCCTGCATCGCAGAGACGGACTGCTTCATCCGCCTTTTTATCAAGCAAAAGGGTGCGAACCTTGTTTGCGAAAAGCGGCGTGTTCAGGTTGCCGCTTTGGGTCAGGAAGAGGTGACGTGACACGATGAGCACTCCGGCCGTTACGGTGATGAACAACAGGGCCCACATGAATAGATAACCCGGTTCAGATGGCGCAAACGAATGCAAGAAGGTGGCGTAAAAGTTCATGGTGCGTTACAGGTTGATTTCCTTGATCAGGTTGTTGTCCGTAAAGACCTTGATATTGTGGTGCGTGACATGGATGCCGACCCCCTCCTTGAGCTGGGCGGTGCTGATATGATATTTGTGAACCCGGTAGGAACGTTCGGTGAGGATATTGGCCAGTTTCAAGCTGTGCTCGTCAATATCGTCGATGATTTTCTGGGTCTTATTATGGAAAAGGGTGAAAATCATGATACACGGGATGGCGATACCGAGACCCGCGAGCGTGGTGTTCATGGCTGCGGAGATACCTTGTGCCAGAAGGGTCGATTTTTGGGCCGGGTCGATACCAGGGGCACCTACGGCTGCAAAGGAGAGGATAAGACCGTAAATGGTGCCCATGAGGCCTACCAGCGTGGAGACGTTGGCGAGCATGGCAAGGTAGTTGGTCCGTTTTTCAAGCTCGGGCACCACATGAAGCGTGGCTTCCTCAATGGCATTACGAATGCGTTCCGCTCCGTTGCTGGCGTTTTCAAGACCCGCCTTGATGACGCGGGCCAATGCGATACCTTCCCGGCTGTCACAGGTTTTAATGCCGTCCGCAATGTTTTCTTTCATAATAGCCGACAGAATCTGTTCCATAAACGGGTTGGCTTTGAAACTTCCGCGTCGGATGAGGAAGATGCCTCGTTCTATCATCAACGCAATGGCGAAGACGAACATCATCAGCAATACCCACATGAAGCCGTATCCGGGTTCGGTGGGTGAAAAGCTGAACAGAAATTTTTGGACGAAACTCATGGATGATCCTCCGGCATAAACGGTTTGGAATAAATTTTGTTTTCAAAAACATCAGGGTCCACGTCCTTGAGCACATCCTTTTTCAGGTCGATGCGGGTCAAGGCCATGGGTTTAAAGGTCGGTCGCTTTTCAATGGACAGAAGCGCTGCCTGGGGACGCTTGATTTTGCCTTCAATGGTCTGTGCTTCCAGCCGCAGGGTCCGACTGTTGCCGGGTTTTGGGGACGGCTCGGATAAAGCAACACCGGTGAAGACAAAGAGCGCAATCATTAATAGAGTAGAATAGGGAAACATTCGACAAAAAAGATAAAAATATTATATAATAGAATACAACATCTTAACAAAAACAGGGGTCAATACATGCAAACCGTCCTACTCTTAACCGTTTCCAATATTTTTATGACCGTCGCTTGGTATGGACATCTTAAATACAAACAGAGTGCGCTTTGGAAGGTGATCCTCATCAGTTGGGCCATTGCGTTGGTAGAATATTGTTTCCAGGTTCCGGCCAACCGGTTTGGGCACGCTACGTTTACGGCCGCACAGCTCAAGACTATTCAGGAGGTCATTACACTGGTGGTTTTTTCTATCTTTTCCGTTATTTATTTGAAGGAAGAGCTCCGATGGAACTATTTGGTGGGGTTTGGCCTTATTATCTTGGCCGTCTTTTTTATTTTTAAGAAGTGGTAATCGGTGGCTCCCATCACGGTCACTGAGCTTGTGGAAGTGACCGGAGAGACGGTGTCTTCGACAGGCTCAGCCACCGCCGCAGTTCCTGTTGCAGAGACATATCCTTTCACGTTCCTAAATTCCTTTCATAATAGTGGCTCCCATCACGGTCACTGAGCCTGTCGAAGTGACCGGAGAGACGGTGTCTTCGACAGGCTCAGCCACCGCTTAATGTTTAATCGAAGTATGTTTTTGGCTTGACATACTGAATTCAGCAACGAATGTTTACTCCATGTCCGGCAAGTGTTTCAATCGGTCACTGAGCCTGTCGAAGTGACCGGTTCTAAGACTATTTCGCTTCGTGGAAATTGGGTATAATTCTTTGACAAAACAATCAATTGTCTCTTATTTGCCTCAATGAGGGCCTTTTTCTTAGCATGGCTCCATCCTTGGATTTGTTTTTCGCGATAAAAGGCGATGTCAATTCGTTTGTGTACTTCAAAATAGGCAAGTTTCGAGGGATGCTTCTTTCGTGTATAGTTTGCACCTTGAAGGTTGGCATGTTGTTGAAGTCGCCGAACAAGATTATTTGTGCTTCCTGTGTAATAAGACCCATCGGCGCATTCAAGAATGTAAGTATACCCTTTCACGTTCCTAAATTCCTTTCATAATCGGTGGCTCTCATCACGGTCACTGAGCTTGTCGAAGTGACCGGAGAGACGGTGTCTTCGACAAGCTCAGCCACCCGCCGCAGTTCCTGTTGCAGAGACATACCCTTTCACGTTCCTAAATTCCTTTTATAATAGTGGCTCCCATCGCGGTCACTGAGCTTGTCGAAGTGACCGGGGAGACGGTGTCTTCGACAAGCTCAGCCACCCGCCGCAGTTCCTGTTGCAGAGGCATATCCTTTCATGTTCCTAAATTCCTTTCATAATAGTGGCTCCCATCACGGTCACTGAGCTTGTCGAAGTGACCGGGGAGACGGTGTCTTCGACAGGCTCAGCCACCGCCGCAGTTCCTGTTGCAGAGACATATCCTTTCTGTTCCTAAATTCCTTTCATAATAGCGGCTCCCATCGCGGTCACTGAGCTTGTCGAAGTGACCGATCCTATTCGACCATGATAGATTGTCTTTTATCCGGATTGTTTTTAGTGGGATACTATTGAAGACACAAAAGAACTTTCCAGAATAATTGACCGGTACCGCATAAAGCATTGATACTTCAGCCCGGGAAAATATTATTTTATCCCCTCTTGCAGATTTTCCGCCGAAGTAGCTCAGTCGGTAGAGCAGCTCATTCGTAATGAGCAGGTCACCGGTTCAAGTCCGGTCTTCGGCTCTATTTTTTTCAGGCTGTTCACAACAGCTGCAGGAAGATAGGCTTGTTTTTTTTGTGATTTTTATCACGCTGTAAGATAGTGCCTTCCCATTTTAGCGATCAAATCATAATAAACCTATATTTGAAAATATGGAGCTATTCCAGCTCTTGTTTTCCAAACCCATAACAAAAGGAGTGATTATGGCTAAGGCATTGCAAGTCACGAACAACATTAGCACGACCGGGCAGTATGTGCAGGATCAGGATGGGAATGCTACCGTCTTAGCGATTGAGACAAGTAATGTGGGTATCGGTACCACTAATCCAAGTGCCAAATTGCACATCTCTGGAACGACCAATGTGGTGAGGTTGGATTATGTCGGGATTTTGGACAATCCGAATCTTTGGATTTCCCAGAACGCTTATTATAACGGTTCTTGGAATCGGATTACGGATGGGCATAAATGTGCGGCTATTTCCATTGATGATGCGGCCGGTAATGTTGACATCAACACTTGTACTACTACGACCGGTACGCCGAGTTTTTCAACAAAAGTACGTTTTCAGAATGATGGATGCGTGGGGATTGGAACCACGAGTCCGGTGCAGAAATTGGAAGTTAATGGGGCAATTGTTTTAGGCAATAAAATTGCTGGTACTCCGAACGATGGGACGCTTTGGTTTGATGGCACATATTTAAATTTTCAAGTAGGTGGTTTATTAAAAGTAGTGAGCCTACTGTAATATTAACAATTGATTTCCTGATTTTTGCAGTACGTAAATATTTTCACCCTTCTTTAATATCTTAAAAACGTATTCTTTTTGTATAATCTGAGTCTTAACCAAGATCTCTCCAAGAAGAGAGATCTTATATATTGTAATTATGTAACATTCGGCTGTTTTATAAGATGAAAAAAGCCAGACAGAATCATTGTCGATACTAAAGCCGCTTAATAGCGGATAGCTGCAACCACCGGAGAGTTCAAAAACAGCAGGTGATTTTGTTACTATCGTTTCATAGGATAAATTGCTGAGTAGTTTTAATTCGTTTTGTGTTGAGGTAAGGTATAAAATAGTGTCGCTTACTTCTATAGATTTTGTTTCTAATAAATTTTGCTTATAATAGAAATGCCCTTGTGAATTAAAAACCGCAATAAACTCCTTATGCGCTACGTAAACGGTTGTATCAGCTACGGCAATATCACGTAAATAATTCTGATCTAATACTCCAAGTTCAGTAGTATTCCAAAATCTACCATCAAATTCACCAGAAGAGCTGAATTTAACTATCCCTTGGTCATCACCGGTAAAAATGTTGCCGTCTTTATCAATACCCATTCCGATAGGATTCGCCAGCTCGACACCAGATCCGCTCTTTGGGAGGGAATAAATCAGGTTAAAACTACTGTCATATTTATTAATTCTATCAATCCCATTTGTAATATAAATATTCCCTTCCCCATCAACCGTAGCATCCGCAGGTTCGATGTCCAAAGAAATACTATCCACCAACTTATAAGCAGGTGCGATGAGCACGGTTTCCGGTCCGGAAAAAATCCCGGCCTTATCAGACCCATCCACAGCCGCTACCCGATACACATACCGATTATCCTGCTGTAAACCATAATTCCAAGTGTCGGTAAATATCGTATCTGCTATGGCCAATGGCGTGATATCCGCAAAGGCTGAATCAATATGCCGACGCTGCAATTTGTACCCGCTAACCCCGGATAGCGCAACCGGTGACCAGGTTAAATGAACTTCCTGCAATAAAGTATCATACCGAAAAGCAAGATTTCCCGGTTTTGGAAAGGGAGAATCTTCCGGATAAAGGGTGACGGTTGCCAGGGTTGTTGTTGCCCCGGAAGCCAGAGTCGCTTGGATGGAAACGGGAATATACCCGGCATGGTAAAGGATGAGGTTTCTCTGTCCGATCGCTACGCCGGAAAGAGCGAATTGACCATTCAAATCCGTTCCGGTCATAAAAGAGCTTCCGGGGATATAAACAAATGTTCCGGCATGGTTGCTCTTATCAGCCAGAACCGCCATACCTGAAAAGCCGCCCGGTGCCCGCAGGGTATCTGCAATCGTAACAACCGTATCCTTGACCGCCTTTGGAACCCCGATTGAATCAACCAGAACCACCGCGCCGGTTGAATCCGAGGCGGAAATGTTATAAATGCCTTTGCTAACCGTATCAAAGGAGAAAACCCCGTTTGTCCCGGTTCGAGCGGTTTTTAATGCCAGAGTGTCATTTGAAGCATATAATTGAACAAACGCATTGGCTGCCGAATGACCATCGGAATAATAAAGATTGCCCTGGATCATGCAATTGCCCACTTCAGAGCCGCCGGCCACATCCGTGCCGCCCTCTCCGCAGGAAAGAAATAGAAGCAGCCCGGTCAATAATAGAGAAATAAGAAGTTTCATTCTCAGTTATTCCCCCCGTTTTTCAGCGGAGAGGTGAGAGGAAAAAGTTGAATGTTCACTTGATAAACCCTGTCCAAGTTCTTTTCTTTGGCCGCCAGATTCAGGATGCGCTTCCGGAAAAATACACATTCGGACTTGATGGCATCAAATGTCTCTTTATCAATGCTGACGGTCACACCGCTGACGTCCCGGCTTTCCTTGGGATGCCGGTTCAATGATTCTCCGGCCAGCGCCATCATGGAACGGTGAAAGGCGGCCGCATGAATGGACTGTACCTCCGCACCGGTTGTAATGAGGGTATCCGTAGGTTTATAGATCCCTTTTTCATTTCTTTTAATGAGTTTTAGGCGGAGCATCAGGGCAATAGCTTCTTTGGCCATTGCAGGCGTAATAGGAGGTGCCAGGTGTGCAGCCAGACCTTGATAATCCCCTGAGAAATTCTGAATAAAGAGAAATTCCCGAATAGCGCTGTAATACCAACGGGAGTAATAAGTATATTGGTCTGACTTCATCCGGTAGATTTTGGTGTTAAAGGCGCGAATCATCTTATCATAATAATATTCCCGTTCTTCCGGTTCCCGGGCCTGGACAAAATTGACCATATCCTCAAAATACTCTATTTCCTTTCTAGTTAGCTTCATTGCTTTTGCCAAGCGCAGGGTGAACGGCTGAATCAGCACCCGCTTCCCTTCGATTAATTCCTTAATAAAGCCGGGCGAATTATAGCCTACCTCTCTGGCCAGGGAGCGGAATGAAAAAGAGGGATCCACCTGTTTCCGTTCTATGGATAGTTCTTGAATAAAACGTCGATAATCCGTATAATTGAATATTGAGACAACTTCTTGCTTATCCATAACCGATTTTCCCTTCTGACTCATAACTGTAATTTCATCATATTGTTAAGAATGTATTGCCGCCTCTGGCATAAGCTGTTCGGAATGGTTTTTTAGGGTGGGTAGAAAGATATGAATGGTCGTACCCACGCCTTCTTCCGACTCTATTTCCAGCCGGCCGTTATACCGGCCCGCGATATCTTTAACAATGGAAAGTCCTAATCCGCGTGCCTCACCCTTGGTGGAGACGCCTTCGTCGGTCAGCGTGGGCAGGATATCCACAGGAATGCCTAAACCTGTATCTTTGATGGAAATATTGATATACTCATCCGCCGGGTTTTCGGCCGGGGCTGCCTTCAGTTGAACTATCTTGGTAGAGATGCTCAAGTGCCCTTTATTGTTCATGGCTTCCAGGGCGTTCATCAGGATGTTCTGAATCAGGCGATGGAATTCATCGCGAGGGATGCTTACTTTTTTGTCATGCGGGTCTACGGTAAGGTCATAGGTCACGCCCATGAAACCTTTTAGAAAGAGTTCGACCAGTGTTTTTAGGGTTGTGTTGACGCACAGTTCGGCAGCAGGGGCCCGGCTTCGTTTATGGTTGTTTGCAAGGAGATGGAGCATATCCCTTACATAGTAACAGCACTGTTCAATGGCTTCCAATTCGCTGTCGATTTTCTCCTTGCATTCGGGATATCGTTGCCTTATCTGAAAGACCTTTTGGGTCATGACAAAGAGGGTGGAATTGATGTCATGGACGATCTGGTTCGGCTTGGAGTAGATGGGCATTTCACTCATAGGAACGTCTCCTTTCTCGACTTCACCTATAATCATAGTTTAATGCCGTCATAAAAACAAATTTCGGACCCCCCAAGTGTACCAGCAATTGGAACACCCCTGGGAGCCGCTTCCAGACTGGCCGTGCGGGTCGATAAACCGCCCAAGTCCGCCTGTGGCTGAAAAGATGGCGATTTTATCCTTATGCCAAGCGTGTCCCCCCTCTTTTTTATTATATTGTCCGCCTGACCCGGCATCCCGGGTTGCGTACAATAGAATGGATTTTAGGGCGAAAGGGTGCACATGAAAACAGCGGTCATCATTCCTGCCGGCGGTTCCGGCAAGCGGATGGGGGGGCGGATAAGGAAGCAGTTTTTGAAGATCGGAAAAAAGACCGTTCTTGAAATGACGCTTGAATCCTTTCAGGCCGAAAAGCAAATTCACGAAATCGTTCTGGTGTTACCCGAAAAACGGCTGAAAGAGGGCTTTCGACTGATACGGGGTTTCCCTAAAATCAGTGCGGTGGTGCCGGGCGGGAGTATGCGGACGCAATCGGTGATCCGCGGGTTCCAGGCGCTGATTTGTCAGCCGCAACAGGTGTTGATTCACGATGCGGTCCGTCCTTTTGTGGATAGTGCCCTTATCCGTCGTACGATTTCAGCTTTACGGAAATATCCGGCAGTGACAGCAGCGGTTCCGGTCAAAGATACCATTAAGATTGTGCAGAAGGATAAGATTCTCGGTACCCCCAACCGCACAACCCTCTGGCATACGCAAACCCCTCAGGGTTTTCAGTATGAAGCGTTGAAAAAGTGTCTGGCGTATGCGGAAAAAAAAGAGAGTTGGGATACGGATGAATGCCAGTTGGCTGAAAAGCTGGGCATGGATGTCCGGGTGGTGATGGGCAGTTACCTTAATTTTAAGATAACAACCCCGGAAGATTTATTCTTTTCAAAGGCGATGATTAAAGGCTGATATTCCGAAGATAAGAACCAAGCTCCTCTGCTTTTCGTATCACCGGGTAATCATCATCCATTCCTGTTTCATCTATTTTTAAAACGGCCAATCCCAGATCGCGTGCCCCCTTTAAATTTCTTTCCGTATCATCAATGAAAAGGGATTCTGAGAAATCATAGCCTGTGGCGCGTCGTACTTTTTCATACGCTTCAGGCATGGGTTTGGAAATCATGTCTCTATCCAGGAAATGAATGCTTTTAAAGCAGTCCAAAATGTCAAGATGTCGGAGGATTCTGACCGAATAATCGTATCCTGAATTGGTGAAGACGATCTTTTCCTGAGGCAGGCTCTGCAACACACTTTTTAGGACCGGATTGGCGGGAAAATAGGGGGCCGGATTTACGTCATAGACAAAAGCCATGTAATCGTCATAATCGACGGAATATTCCTTGTACAATCCCATCAGTGTGGCGCCATAAGTTGTAAAGAGACGAAAACGGAAGGCGGACGCTTCGGTTTGAGGGATATCATATTTCCGAGTCAGATAGAGATTAATCCGCGCATCCAGGGCATTCATATAGCCGGATGAGCGGGGATACAAGGTTTCGTCCAGATCGAACCAGAGTGCGCGAAGGTTCATGGAGGATGAAAAAGCGGTGTGGTTACGGATGGCGCATATCGCGGATGACTTGCCGGAGTCCGTCTTCGGAAAAGGAGACGGCCAGAGCGCGGATGGCGAATTGGCCGGGACGGGTGGCGGCGCTTCGGCTGCTTTTCGGGATATCGTACTTCAGATGGATGATTGAAATCCAGTTCTGGAGTTTTCCCTGGAGAATCCGTGCGCCCACGGATTCGGTATTTTCGCCGGCCACAAAGAGCTGTCCCTCACTGCCGTCGCGCATTTTAACGTAAAAAGGTTCAAGCGGTGTTTTGTCGGGGAGGAGGTAGAGGACATCGGAGAAATCTTTGGTGGATTCGAATTGTTTGGAATGGCCGATGCCGAGAAAGGCTTCGTTGATTTTAATGAAGGCCGCTTTGGTCTTGCCCAAACTTCCCAGCGTCAATTTCGATTGTTTGACCATATAACCGTTCGGACCGATTTGCTGACCTGCGCTGATGAGCCAGGACTCATCCCCCTGTTCGGTCAGGGTTAAATCGTCATTGATGGCATAGCCGCGGATCGATTGAATGGTACGACCGTCCTCCGTATAGTAGAGATCAATGGTGGCGAAAAGAGGAAGTGTCGTGAAGCCGATGAACAGGATTGAAAAGAGGAAAGTCTTCATAAAAGAAAGATAGGTTGTGGTATTATAAAGACGCAACATTTTGCATCTTTATAATACCATGACTGCTTGTTATTCTTCCGGTTTATCCTTGAAATAATCACGTTGGGATTTCGCGCGCATGTGGGGATCCAGTTCCATTTTACGCATACGAATTGATTTCGGCGTGATTTCAACCAGTTCGTCTTCGGCGATGAATTCAATGGCTTGCTCCAGGGTCAAAAGCCGTGGGGGTTGCAGGGGCACATTGATTTCCGAGGCTGCGGCGCGCATGTTGGTCAACTTTTTTTCCCGTGCGATATTGACGTCAATGTCCATGGAGCGGTTACGCTCGCCCACAATCATGCCGTTATACACTTCGGTTCCCACCTCCACCAGCAATTCACCCCGATCCTCCATGCCCAGACTGGCATAGGCCGTGACCCGTCCGGTTCGGTCGGCCACCAGCACGCCGCGGGTGCGATGCTGAATCATGCCTGCCCAGGGCTCATGGGATTCATACAAGGCATTCATGATACCGGTTCCTTTGGTTTCAGTGAGAAACTGGTTGCGGAAACCGATGAGTCCGCGCGTGGGCACCAGGAATTCGAGGTTGACGCGACCGGAGCCTTTGTTGTCCATGTTTACCATCCGCCCTTTTCGGTTGGCCAGCCTTTCCGTAACTGCGCCGATAAAGGTGTCGGGAATATCGATGAAGACGCGTTCGGTGGGTTCCAGGGTTTTGCCGTTTTCCTTTCGGGTAATGACCTGGGGTTTGCTGACCGCCAGTTCAAACCCTTCGCGCCGCATGGTTTCAATGAGAATGGCGAGCTGGAATTCGCCGCGGCCGCATACCTCAAAGGCATCGGGTCGGTCCGTGGGCCTGACACGAATCGCAACATTGCCCAATGTCTCCCGTTCCAGTCGTTCCTTCAGGTTTCGGCTGGTCAGGTATTTTCCTTCCCGACCCGCAAAAGGGCTGGCATTGACATAAAAAAGCATGGATACCGTAGGTTCGTCCACATAAATGCCGGGCAATGCCTTGGGATTGTCATTGTCCGTGATGGTTTCGCCGATCATGATGTTGTCCACACCTGCAATGGCCACAATATCACCGCTTTCCACTTCTGTCACCAACTTGCGCTTGAGTCCTTCAAAGGTATAGAGCGCTGAGAACTTGACATTTTTGCGGATGCCCTCTTTGGCGCACAGGGAGTAGAACTGGTTCATGCGGAGCCGACCGTTGACCATGCGGCCGATGGCAACCTGACCGACATAGGAATCATAATCCAGGTTGGTGACCAGGAATTGTGGGATCTCGTTGTCATTGCCCTCCGGCCCCGGCAGTGTTTTAATGATGGTTTCAAACAGGGGTTGCAAGGTGGCGGAATCATCTCCCATTTTATAATGGGCCACCCCTTTTTTGGCGTTGGTATACAGAATGGGAAATTCAATCTGATGTTCATCAGCACCGAGGTCGATGAAAAGATCGTATACTTCATCCACCACTTCCTCGATACGGGCATCGGGTCGGTCGATTTTATTGATCACCAGAATGATGGTCAGCCGTTTTTCCAATGCCTTTTTCAGCACATAACGGGTTTGGGGCAAAGGACCTTCGGATGCATCCACCAATAGCATGGCGCCATCCACCAGGTTCAGGGAGCGTTCCACTTCGCCGCCGAAGTCGGCATGTCCCGGCGTATCCATAATGTTGATTTTGATGCCGCTGTAAAAGACGGACGTGTTTTTGGCGGTAATGGTGATGCCGCGCTCCCGTTCGAGATCTCCGGAGTCCATGACCCGTTCCGCCACCTCTTGATTGACCCGAAAGGTACCGCTTTGTTTAAGCAGACCATCCAGCAACGTGGTCTTGCCGTGGTCAACGTGGGCGATAATGGCGATGTTCCGGAAATTTTCTTTGCGCATGTCACATTCTCCGTTCAGGATAAGAATAGGGTGGATGTAAAAATGGGGAATATCAGGCGTGCAGTGCCTCTCCGGTCAGAGCGAGCGCTGCTTCCATGATGGATTCGGACAAAGTGGGATGGGCGTGCATGGTGGCAGCGAGTATGGAAGCGGGCAACTTTCCCGCATGGGCTACCAGCAACTCGTGAATCATTTCCGCGGCATCGGGTGCGATAAGATGTGCGCCTAAGAGACGGCCCTCTTTTTTATCGGTCAGCAGTTTCACCAGCCCGCTGTTTTCGCCCAGGGTCATGGCCTTGCCGTTTCCCTTTAGGCTGAAAGTCCCCTTATTATATTCAATATTTTTTTCTTTAAGCTTTTCTTCGGACAAACCGAATGAGGCGACCTGAGGAACCGTGTAGGTGCAGGAGGGCACTGCCGAATAATCGATGGGGTGCGGCTTTTTTCCGGCCAGGTGATCGACGGCATGAATCCCTTCGTGCGAAGCCACATGTGCCAGCAGGGGGGTGTTGATGATGTCGCCGATGGCATACACGGTGGGGCAGGCTGTCTGGCCGTGTTCGTTGACTTGGATGAATCCGCGTGAATCCGTTTGGATGGCGCAGGTGTCCAGGCCAAGACCGATTGTGTTGGGCGTGCGTCCCACGGCGATCAGAAGCGTATCTGCTGCCAGGGTTTCCGTCTGGCCCGCTCGTTCGACCTCCAGTTCCACACCGCTTTCCGTTTTTCGGACAGCCAGCGCTTTGGTTGCTGTCCGGACTTTGATCTTTTTCTTTTTCAATTCCCGTTCGAGTGCTTTACCCATTTCCTTATCTTCGAGAGGAAGGATGGTTTCCATGAGTTCAATCAGGGTAACCTCGGTCTGATAAGCATTGAAGACAAAAGAAAATTCAACACCGATGGCGCCGGCGCCGAGGATCAGAAGAGACTTGGGGGCATGGTCGCGTAAGATGAGGGTTTCGCTGTGGATGATACGTTCGCCGTCCGTTTCAAAACCGGGAATCCGTTTGGGAGAAGAGCCGGTGGCCAGGATGATGTGACTTCCTTCATACTCGGTTCCGGATGTCAATGCTTTGACTCGGGTGCCGGAAAGGAGAAGGGCGGGTTCTGAAATCAGGGTGATATTGGATCGTTTGAAAAGGGCGAGTACGCCTTTGGACAGATTATCTGAAATCTTTCTGGAACGACCATGTGCTTTCGCATAGTTCAGAGTGATACCCTGGATTTCAACGCCGTGTTCGTTGGCTGTGGCCAGGGAATAGGCGGTCTCTGCGGATTTGATGAGGGATTTGGTGGGAATGCAGCCCAAATTCAAGCAGACGCCGCCGGGTGCGCTTTTTTCAAAAATCGCGACCGTGAGTCCCAATTGTGCAGCACGAAGGGCGGCCACATACCCGCCGGGTCCGGCACCGATGATGAGAAGATCATATATCATGGTATTTCCTGTGAAGCCGTTTAAAATAACAAAGGGCAGAGGGGGAAATCAAAGGTTATATGGGAAATGTGCCCTTATAAATCCTGATATAGCGCCCAGGTCTTGTCTGCAAAGGCGTGCGGTGTGAATTTGGCAGCGTGGGTCAGCCCGGCTTCAATCATCCGGTTTCGCAATTCACTGTTTGTTAATCCGGTCTGAAGCGCATCTGTCAACTCGTCGATATTGGCCGGGTCAATATATAAACTATTCGGCCCGCCCGCTTCCGGAAAACAGCCCCCTTTTGTGGTCACCACCGGGACACGGCTTTGCAGCGCTTCCAGAATGGGCAATCCGAATCCTTCATAAAACGAGGGGTAAGCAAACAAAGCCGCCTGCTGATAAATGGCCGGCAAATCGCTGTTTGCTACATTTTTTGGAAAATGGACACGGTCTGACAGGTCGTGCGCATGAATGAATTGTTCTACTTCTTTTTTGTACGCACCACCTTTGCCAATGGCCACCAGCGAGACGCCAAGCGAGGCAGGCAGTTTTTCAAATGCCTTGACCAGACCCAGAAGATTTTTCCGGGTATTGATGGTGCCAACAGAGAGGATGAAGCGATCCGGGAGACCATAGCGCTGCTTAACCGTTGCTTTGGTTTCTTCCCCAACTCGTTGTGAAAAGAGGGGATCACTGCTCATGTGGATGACACGGACCCGATCTTCAGACAGATGAAAATCATTTAAAATATCCGCACGGGTCTGTTCGCTCAGCGCCACAATCATGTCTGCATTATGACAAGCATGGAGATACTTTTTCCGGTAAATGGCTCTGTCAATGATAGGATAAAATTCAGGATGTTTGATGAAAATCAGATCGTGAATGCAGACCGCGGAACGGATTCCCGCAGTGCGCAGACTGGTCGGAATTTCCATGGAAAGGCCGTGGTAGAGATCGATTTTGTCTTTTTTCAACGTCTTGCTGAGGCCAAAACTTCTCCAAAGCGAGGGAAAAAAAGAGCCCAACCCTTTTTCCGGGTAATGAACGGTAGTATGCGGCGCGGTCTTTTGTTCAAAGTCCGGAAAACGGTTTTGCGGTGCTTTTGGAGAGTAGAGCAGATAGTCTGCTTCCGGGTGATATTGCAGCAATCCGGCGATGAGGGTTCGGCCGTAATTGCCAAGCCCGGTGGAATTGAAAAAGGCCCGTTTGGCGTCCAGTCCGATGCGCATGGGTGCTTATGAAGATAGGCCCTCTAAATTGGGGAAATCAAGAGAAAACGGCACCGGCGGTGCCAGGGAGCAAAATTTCGAGTACATTTACCAAGAAGTCGGCCGGCAGCAGAGGGCTGGGCAGCCGGTGATTTCGGTGGATACCAAGAAGAAGGAACTGATAGGGAACTTCAAGAATGCCGGACGGGAACAGATGCGCAAATAGCTGCGCTGAACATCAAACCGGATAATTTCCATGGGGATTGGAACTATACAATTTCCCCAAATCGGAAGCGCCGATAATTGATCGACAATTTCTTAACGGGCCCTAATGCAGTGGTGATAGCGTCTGAAAAAAAGCACCAGAGGAGCAAGTGTCACCCATGGTCAATATCTTTGACTACGAAGATTACCGGGAATATCTGACCGCCTATTTCAAGGAGAAAAAGGCGCAGAACCCCCATACCGTATCGAATTTGTTGGTGCTGTTCCAGTCGTTCTAATTACTCGGAGCCCTTTTCTGCCGGCAGCATCTGGAAGTTAAATTGAGTTCCAATAAAAAAAAAGCCGGCCCAAGAGATGAGCCGGCTGAAGAAATCCTTTAAAAAAACTACTGCGTCAATCCAGGATATTGAGCATCCGCCAACCTGAATTCCGTGCTGAAATTATTGGTCTTAATGTGAACAAATCCCTTATAGGGAGCCAAATAAAAATCGCTGATTAAAACCGGCTGATTCGCTGCACCTGAAAAAGAAAGCCGGACACAGTTTTTGACAACCAAACTATCCGTGCCATTGATACTTAAGAAAGCCTGCCGATTGCTGAAAGTAACCCCGCCCTTGCCGGCAAAAACGCCGGTTGGAGTGTACTCCGGATAGAAATAGAGGCTATCCGTTCCGCTTGTAATATCCTGGAGAAGGGTACCCATATGAAAGCGATGACGCAGGGAATCATATCCCAATATCATGCTTTTGTAATCATTGGGCGTTCCTTCATCCTGATTCCGGAAAATAATCCGATAAAAACTGAATCGAAAGCCGTTCAAAGTCCAAGCAGAATCCACTTCAATAGATAGGGTATCATTCCCTCTTACAAACTTCCAGTAACTGTTGCTGTCCAGCGGCAGATAATTGGTCTTATAATAGAGATGAACCGTTCGACTGGAAGTATTGCCCAGCTCATCCTCTGCGATAACCGAAAAAGAATTAACACCGGAAGTAAGATGGAGCGATAATGTCCAAGCACCGGCAAGGGGAACGGCAATGGCCGGAATACCGGATACCGTGGCCGTCACCTTATCCACCCCGCTTTGATCGTTTACGGTACCGGACAGTGTCATGGTATCCGCAAACACCGTGTCGTCGTAAGCGGCCACCGTCAGCGACGGCCCGGTCGTGTCACTCGGATCCGTGGTACCGGACTTCTTCGAACAGGCATAAAACAGGCCTATCAAGCCGGAAACCAAAAGAACAAGAATCTTTTTTGTCATAAAATTATCCCTCCTGGTTCTAAAATAGTAAACGACCTGCCGGAAGCTCAAGAGCCATATCCACAAATTTCAGTATCCTGCAAAGAGAGGAAAGCCTACCCGAAAGACCGATGTTCGCGCCGTCATACCCTGTTTCCGATAACAATATTGCAAATTCATCTCCTCCTACTCGCGACAACATATCACTCGGCCTTAATTGACTCTGAATAATTTTCGCGACCATTTTCAATAAATCATCACCTACATCATGACCGAAGGAATCATTGATTTGTTTGAAATTATCAAGATCAAAATAGGCTAAAGTCAACGGTCTTTTGCTTCTTCGTTCCCGTACGATTTCCTTTTGCGCATATTCTTCGAAATATCGCCAGTTGGCCGCACCCGTAATACTTCCAATGCAGCAAGCCAAATAACGGCACTTGCGATTGATGTTATGATGCCTACTTTTTCTTTAAAATAGGTTATTTGCCATATTATTCTCCATATAACCAAAATGATTTCATTGAGTTATGTAAATATGGCGGTTCATCCCCGCGCGTGCGGGGAACAGCGTGATGTCGAATTTGGCTGTATATCGCCTACCGGTTCATCCCCGCGCGTGCGGGGAACAGTCTGTGTTCCTGTTACCTTAATAAAACGATAGCGGTTCATCCCCGCGCGTGCGGGGAACAGCCCTATACGAATCGTCTGCTGGAAAAGTTTTACGGTTCATCCCCGCGCGTGCGGGGAACAGTGGCGCTTGTTGTAAGCTGTGGCCCGCTTTGCCGGTTCATCCCCGCGCGTGCGGGGAACAGTCTATCCATTTCTCATGGTTTACAATAAACATCGGTTCATCCCCGCGCGTGCGGGGAACAGTGATACACCAGTGTCGACAAATATCAAGCCACCGGTTCATCCCCGCGCGTGCGGGGAACAGGCTCCGCTTGAGGATGGTGAATTGCGCCACAACGGTTCATCCCCGCGCGTGCGGGGAACAGTCTGAAATGTTTTTAAGCGAGTGCGACCAGAACGGTTCATCCCCGCGCGTGCGGGGAACAGGGTTTCGCTCTTTCCCTACATACAAATATAAGCGGTTCATCCCCGC
>Ga0156536_1213_pt2 | contig 25322 bp, 20 predicted proteins | sample RifOxyB2_FD_111931 | JGI IMG/M metagenome (GOLD analysis project Ga0156536, IMG submission 111931) | Elusimicrobia bacterium RIFOXYB2_FULL_49_7 | reverse complement strand
CGCCGCTCCTCCGGATGAGCCAGATAATAGTCGATCTTATTCTCCAGATCCTGCTCGTCCCGATAGGTCACATAATGGACACCCTCCTGAAAATCCTGCAACGGACAACGGTCCAGAGGATCACTCGTCAATAACAGCCGCCCCTGGCCCATTGTCTCATAAGCGCGCATGGTCACCCCATGGAGCCGATCCGCCGGGGTGTTCACGACAATCTTGGAATGGATAATCAGTTTCCGGTAATCCTTGTCATACACACCGTTGCCGAGATAAATCCGATAACGATCCGATAGCGCAAGCAACCGTTTCAGGGCTTTTCCGCGCGCGCCATAAAGATAGCTGATATAACAGCCCGCAAAGGAGACGTCAAATGGAGGATCCGTTATGTCGGGCAGGACGGAATCATCAAAAGCGTTGGTATAGAGATGGGAGATATTTTCGATTCCCCTCATCCGAAGATAGCGGAAAACATTGTATTCCGTAAAAACGGCATGATCGAACAGCGCGAATGTCTTGGTATGGAGTGCAAAATGGACCGAGGAGGCTGAAAAAACGCCAATCGTGGGAATGGGAATCTTCAGGAACCGATCCGACATTGAAAAGTGGGAGGATTCGAACCAGACAAAGAGATCATATTCTGAAAATCCACCGCTCCGCTCAACCGCTGCCGCCACATCATCGTCCTTGCTTGAAAGAGGAATATTCTGGGGCCGATCCGCTGCCGTTGAAAAGCCGATGGTGGTCACTTCATTGAACTCCCGAAGCGGTCCCTCCCATCGGGCCGGCAAGGTTTCGGGCGAATAATGATAACACAAAAGCAGTCGGAGCCGTTTTTCGGGTCCGGGAAGAGCTTCCCGCTTTACGGATTCGGAGGGCTTGAACCAGTCTATGCCCCACATCTGTTCGCAAATCGGGACATTCTGGGCGCCATATCGTCGGGCCAGTTTGCGAAAAAGGACATCCGTACTTTCCTGAACCAATCGTTGAGTCGTCTCTTTGGGTTCGCTCTTGAAGCTGTGCTGCAACTCGTGCGCCACAAAGGCATCTTTGGCCAGAATAAGGCGATACCCGTGCGAACGGAGACGCCAGGAAAATTCCAAATCATCGTTTCCCAGAAAAAGACGCTCATCAAGCAGACCCACATGATAGAGTACCTCCCGGGGTACCATGAGACAAAAACCGATGAGGACTTTCAGTTCATCGTACTGACCGACCTGCATGAGCACCTTGTCGGCCACATCGTGAATATTGAACGGGCCGTTGAAATCATGGTTAAGCCGCTGAAAAACGCTCTGATAACCGATGCAGTTGGTGGACAGGGGCCCCACAGCACCCACATTACGCAAGGCTTTGAATTTGTCGGCCATCCGTTCGGTCCAGAGAGGAAAAACCACGGTATCCGGGTTAAGCAGGATGACAAAATCACCGGTGGTCATTTTAATGCCCGCATTCACCCCTGCGGAAAAACCGAGGTTAATGGGACTGAAAAAGGTCTTTACAGAAGAAAATTTGGCGACTTCGTTGCGGGTATTATCGCGGGAGGCATTGTCAACGACCGCTACCTCGAAATCACGAGTGTTCTTTTCAATGCTTTTCAGGCAGGGTGCAATGTCCCGTCCTGAATTGTAGGTTACAATTATTATTGAATAGCGCGGCAAAAGGGGCGCTCTCCTCTGTGATTTTTCACAGAGTTAACATATTATTTATATCTTGTTTTATGCAACAGCACTTTTTTCTTCCACAGGCGCCATATGAAACTGCGCTTTGATGATATCCACAATCTTCTGGGCCACCTCATCGGATACCGGCTGATTAACTCCTTCCGGAAGGCTCACCCCACGCTTGTGTTTGAGTTCCAGAATTTTGCGCGCCCCGGCGATACTGTACCCTTCATTTTTAAGTAGCCGCATGATATCACGAATCTTCCGGACATCCTCATCCGTGTAGCGCCGCTGATGCCCTACCGTACGCGAAGGACTTAGAAAATCGCGGAATTCCTTTTCCCAGTATCGAATGGTGTGAGTCGGCACATTTAGAAAACGGGAGACATCCCCGATACTCAGCAACGTTTCAGTGGTCGTCATAATTTTCCCCTATTTATAATGTCCATTCATTGAAATAGATGGCTAATGTCGTAATTCACATCGTTGTTTTTGCAATGTACGTACCACTTTTTGAAGATTAGCCTATCCTCATTATTTTCAGGTTGTTACGAAAATCGCACTGCCCATGTCGGAGGAAAATTTGAGCTATTATGGCAATTTTTTCTTTAAATTCCACATGGAACGGGACATATCGCCTTTATAATTTAATTGTAATATGTTTGTAAATCATTCGACATATTCGTTTAGCAAAAACTATTTTCTTCTGTTCCATACCACCTATTCGCCGACCCTTTTATAGAGGAGAGAAAGTATGCGGTTACGATTTCTCGACATTCTGCTTCCCCGCGAAATCAAATTCTTCACCTATCTGAATGCGCAGGCGGATGTGCTGATTGAAGGCGCTCTCCTATTCAAAGAGTTTGTATCCAAACTGGATGGCTTATCAGACGATGAGTTTCGCAAAAGACTGGCGACCATCAAGGAATGCGAAGAACGAGGAGATGACATTGAGGGAAACATCATTACCGAATTGCACCGCACCTTCATCACCCCGCTGGACCGGGAAGATATCCACTCCATGACCGTGAATATTGACCGTTCCCTGGATATCCTAAACAGCATCAGTCAAAAATTCGAAGTGTACGGAATCCGCAAGGTACCGAAAAACGTCATCAATTTCGCGGACATCATTCTGACTCTGGCCGAAGAAGCACGCCGGTTGATGGGCATGCTGGAAACCAAGGAAGATCTCCTCCCCATTGTCCGTAAAATGCACGAGCTTGAAAACCGGGGCGACTATCTCTTCCATATCTCCATGGCCGAGCTCTTCAGCGGCGGTGCCTCACCGGTCGATGTCATCAAATTTAAGGAAGTGTACGAGCATCTTGAAAACATCGTGGATTCCATAGATTACCTTGGCAAATTCGCCCGTGGAATCATGGTCAAAAACGGATAAACATGCTACTGGACACTCACACCCTCGTCCTTATTGTAGTGGGCTTAGCGCTCCTATTCGACTTCCTGAACGGTTTTCATGATGCCGCCAATTCCATTGCCACGGTAGTGGTTTCTCGGACCCTCACCCCCTTTCAGGCCGTACTGATGTCCGGCTCCGCCAACTTTATCGGCTATTTCTTTTTCGGTTTAGCCGTGGCAAAAATGGTGGGTAAAGGGGTCATCACGATCGAAGCGGTCCCAGCCCCGCTGCTCCTGCTGTTGGCCACCCTGACCGGCGCCTGTCTGTGGAACATCCTGACTTGGCTCTTGGGATTACCCACCTCCAGTTCACATGCCCTGATCGGCGGACTCATCGGCAGCGGTATCGCTGCAGCGGGTGTCAAGGTGGTCCTCTGGTCCGGTGTCTTGAAGATTTTCGCCTTTATCATTCTGGCACCGCTCATTGGGATGGTCAGCGCCGCCGTCTTCACCACCCTGGCGATTTGGATATCCCGCAAAAGCCATCCCCAGAAGTCAAAAAAAATCTTTAAACGACTGCAACTCATCTCCGCTCTTTTCGCCAGTGTGGGTCATGGCACTAATGATGCCCAGAAAACCATGGGCATCATTGCTCTGGCCCTATGGGTGGGCGGTGTCAGCGATTCTTTTAAGACCGGCCAGATAGACAATTGGGTGGTTCTGGCCGCTTATTCGGCCATCTCCCTGGGAACCGTGTTCGGAGGATGGCGCATCGTCAAGACCATGGGCACCAGCATCACGAAAATCCGGGAATTTGAAGGATTCTGTTCAGGAACGGCTTCGGCCTTTGTCCTGATGGGAACCTCGCACTTCGGCATTCCGGTTTCCACCACACACGTCATTTCCGGTTCCATTATGGGCATTGGAGCAGTACAGAACGCAGGTAAGGTACGATGGGTCACTGCCCGGCGGATTATGTGGGCCTGGTTTCTCACTATTCCGGCCACCGCGCTCTGCGGCGCACTGGTCTATCTTATCTTTGTCAACATGGCCGGGTAAAAAAACGGTCAGACCATATCCACCGGCATGTCTGCAGACATCTTCCGCGCCACCCCGCTCCGCGCCGCCTCCTCCTGAACCGCTTTAGCCACGGCAGGCGCCACCGCCGGATCAAAAACACTCGGAATGATATAGTCGGGAGAAAGACGTTCTTCTCCCACAATATCCGCCAGGGTATGCGCTGCCTTCAACTTCATGGCCGTATTGATGGAACTCGCGTGACAATCAAGCGCCCCGCGGAAAAGACCGGGAAAACAGAGCACATTATTGATTTGGTTCGGATAATCCGACCGACCGGTTGCGATGATGACTCCCGGCACATCATAAATCTCTTCGGGCATGATTTCAGGTACCGGATTGGCCAGGGCAAAAACAATGGGTGACGGTGCCATGGAACGCACCGCATCAGTCGTCAGCGTACCCGGACCGGACACACCGACAAAAAGGTCCGCTTGCCGGATAACCTGGGCCAGCACTCCCTGTTCGCGGTTCGGATTCGTTCGCTTGGCCATGTCGATCTTAATGGGATTCATATTGTTCGGTCTGTCGGGATAAAGAGCGCCTGCGGTATCGCATAGGATGATGTTCCGAACCCCCGCTTCCTGCATAAGACGGGTACACGCCATCCCTGCCGCTCCAGCCCCATTCACCACCACTTTGATATCCGGAAGCTTGCGTCCGGTCAGCTTAACCGAATTTAAGAGTGCCGCCAGGACCACTATCGCCGTCCCATGCTGATCGTCATGAAAGACGGGAATATCGAGTTCCCGCTCCAACCGTTCTTCTATCTCAAAACAGCGCGGAGCGGATATATCCTCCAGGTTGATTCCGCCGAATCCCACGGCGATTCGCTTCACCGTCTCCACAATTTCATCCGAGTCCGTGGTATTTAAACAGATAGGAAAGGCATTGACATTGCCGAACCGTTTGAAAAGCGCTGCTTTGCCCTCCATGACCGGAAGTGCGGCTGCGGGTCCAATGTTGCCGAGTCCTAAAACCGCTGTCCCATCCGTGACCACGGCTACCATATTCTTCTTCATGGTCATATGATAGACCAGTTCCGGTTTCCGATGAATAGCCAAGGAGACGCGAGCCACGCCCGGCGTGTAGGTACGGGAAAGGTCACGCTGATCATTGAGAGGGCCACGCGAGACCACATCGAGTTTGCCTCCCATGTGGGCATGGAAAATACGATCAAAAACCGATACCACCCGGACACCATCAATCTTCTTGAATAAACTGACAATCTCTTTTTCATGCTCCTCATCATAAGCATTGATGGTCAATTCCCGAACAATGACCCCCTTCTTAAACCCCACAATATCCACGGCATCCATGTCGCCGCCCGCTCCGGCAATTTCAGAAAGAACACGGGAAAGCATGCCGGGCTGGTTGCGTATTTCAAGCCGGATGATGAGAGAAAAGCCGGGTGACGTGGTCTTTTGCATAACAAGATACTCCTTGGATGGGGTTGCCGTTTGTGAGAAAGGATAAAAATAGGCATTCCCGGGCTTCCGCTTCAACCTGAAAATCCTGATACAAAAATGGGTTTTATCCTGCTCCTTTGAGGCCACGATAATGTATATTGTACTCTATACATATTTTTCGTATTCAATCCCTACCAGCGAGTACGTTCCCTCCGTGCAGACTGGAAAAGAAAAAATACGAGACACCTTAACTCGGCGGGGGCCATTGCGTGCAACATTCCGGAAACAATAATGTTCAAGGCTTTTATTTAAAGGATTTATTCTTTCCGATTCCCATCATCCAGGGCGGCATGGGAGTCCGGGTTTCTTCTTATTCCCTGGCTTCCGCAGTCTCAAATGAAGGGGCGCTTGGGATCATCGCCGCCGTGGGACTGGGACTGGACCAGCAAAATATGGTGGAACATGATTACAAAGAACGTTCACGCAACACGTTCGTTGACATCATTCACCAAACCCGTGCCAAGACCCAAAAACCCTTTGGCGTCAACATCATGTGTGCGTTGACCAATTATGAAGATCTGGTCGATGCCGCACAACAGGAAAAGGTGGATGTGATCATTTCAGGAGCCGGCCTGCCGATCAAGCTTCCCTCCTATGTAAAAAACACACACACCAAACTGGTTCCGATTGTCTCATCCGCCCGCGCGGCACGTCTTATCTGCGGTGTATGGCAAAGAAAATACGGACGTCTTCCGGATGGTATCGTGGTGGAAGGCCCCCTGGCCGGCGGACATCTGGGTTATAGCCACAAAGAACTCAGCGACAGCGCTCATTTCAACCTGGAAAAAATCCTGGTGGAAGTCATTGCCGTGGCCAAGGAATTCGCAACCGCAGACTCCAAAATTCCCGTCTTTGCCGCCGGCGGCGTCTACAGCGGCCGAGACATTTCCAACATGATTCATCTGGGTGCCAGTGGCGTCCAAATGGCTACCCGTTTTGTCTGTACGCACGAATGCGATGTTTCCATCAAATACAAAGAAGCTTATCTGAAGGCAAAAAAGGAAGACATCGTCATTATTCAAAGTCCGGTCGGCATGCCGGGCAGGGTGATCTCGAACAAATTCGTCAAAGACATCAGCATGGGAAAACAGATGGATGTGGGCTGTGTTTATCAATGCCTCATCACCTGCGATCCTTCCAAGGTGAATTACTGCATCGCCAAAGCGCTGTCCAGCGCCTCCCATGGGGATTTGGACAAAGGGTTTGCCATGGCCGGAAGCAATGTCCATCGCATCGATAAAATCGTTTCCGTCAAGGAATTGATTAATGAACTCATGACGGAAATGAAAGCCACGCTTTGAATCATTCCTAATACCGAACAAGCCGGAATCCGATAGGTATCCCGGCTTGTGTTTGATTACTTCATGACTTGGCCAAAATCAGCTTCACTTCCCGCATCGTCTCTCCTGCCATAACCCGCGTAACATAAACCCCGCTGCTCAGCTTGCGACGGTTCATGTCCCGACCATCCCAGCGTACTTCAGCGGAACCGTTTGCCGCCTTGGCAGACAAGGTGCGAATCAACCGCCCGTTGATAGCGTAAATCTTGAACTGAAGCTCACCTCCTTGCCATCGCCGTCCGCTCTCTTAGGCATGATATTGCCCCAGGATATGACCGAATCATTATCCCTGCACGATTTTCCGAACGGTCTGATAACCATGATGAATCATCAGATGATCCAGCAGGACCAGGGCCGTGTAATTCTCTGCCACCGGCCAGATACGGGCAACAATGGTAGGATCCCTTCTGGTTATGGCTTCCAGGTTTTTATTCTCCAAGGTATATTTATCAATAGTATGCTGCTTGATTGCAATGGTAGGCGTTGACTTAACCGCCAAACGGGCCACAATAGTCTGACCTGTGGTGAGGCCGCCGGTAATGCCGCCCGCATGATTGGAATCAAAAATCACCTTTCCTTTGACGGCACTCATCATATCATTGCTTTGCGAGCCGGTCATATCCTTGACCTTAAAGCCGGCACCGATTTCGACCCCTTTAACCGCACCGATACCGAGCATACGGCCCAGTTCCGCATCCAGTTTGTCAAACACAGGCTCTCCCACACCGGGCGGAACACCGGTCGCCATCACTTCCACGACCCCACCGCTGGAATCACCCGCAGCACAAATACGGTTGCACGCCTTCACCATCTCCTCAGCGACCTCCATGTCGGGGCAGTTCAACACCGGATGGACCTTGTACTTGGCCATCACCTCTTTGGCATTCGGGATAACCGCGCTATCCCGTATCTTATCGATTTCCTGTTCAATCTCCGCAAAAATGCGCGCCTTATCCAGGAAACGCATCTCCATATTCACCCGGCCCGATACATAGACCTGCTGGTAAAAGGGATCAAAATCATGACGCATTTTTTTGTAACGATCCGTGTATTGCCGAATGGTCTCTTCATCTATTTCCGGACAACGGACACCGGCAGCCTCGCGTACAAAGGCAAAGACCTCGACACCCAGTTTCTTGAGAATCTTCTTGGCCACATACCCACCGGCCACAATGGCCGCAGTATAGCGACCACTGAATATCCCGGCGCCAATGGCATCATCATAGGGGCCATATTTCATGAATGAGGCATAAGAGGCGTGGCCCGGACGGGGAGTACGGTTGGTATCCTGGTATTGCTTGATGTGGATGAAATGACGATCCAGATTGGGAATTAGGATGGTCAGCGGTGTGCCGTTCGTGTGGTTGGCATTGCCTGCATTCTCAATGGTATCGGCCGCATTTAGGCCCGTATAAAGGATAGGCAGGTCGGGTTCTTTGCGCGGGGAAGATAATTCGTCTGCACCGGGTTTGCGAAGGAGCAAATCCCCGTAAATTTCCTGTTCCGTTAAGGGAAGACCGGCCGGTAAACCTTGAACCAGCGCAGTAAGCCCTTCCTGATAGGAACCGCCGCCCATGGACAGTTGCACATTTCGACCCAGATGACATCCGACCATATTGCCTCCTGTAATAATTTCCTACAAAAATAATTCCAATAACCAGGCCAATTCAACTGGAGAGTAACTCTTTTTACTTTGCAACCGGAGCAAGGAGCGCTTTCGGCAAAAAGAAGATGGACACAATTCCGGGTAAAGTCAGAAATGTGGCTGCCACAAAAAAGTGGAAATAGCCCAAAGATTCCTGTAAGTAGCCGCTGAGCATACCCGGTACCATCATGCCAAGGGCCATGATACCGGTTGAAATGGCGTAATGCGAAGTTTTGTACTCCCCTTTGGCAAAATAGAGAATCACCACCGTAAAGGCGGTCAGGCCCAAGCCATAACCGAACTGTTCCACGGCCACCAGAGCATACACCACGGGTAAGGCGGGAAAGGCGTGGGACAAATAGATATAAAATAAGTTAGGCAGATGAATGGAAAAAACCAGGGGCCAGAGACATTTCTTCAATCCGAAACGGGATATAAGCCATCCGCCGGTAATACCACCCAGTATTAAACAAACCAGACCCGTGGTGCCATAGACCCACCCCACCTGCACAGTGGTGAGGCCAAGACCACCCACACCCCTCCCATCCAATAGAAAGGGCGAAACCATCTTCAATAATAAAGACTCTCCAAAACGATAAAACAGAATGAAAAAGATAACCGGCAGCACACCGGGTTGGGCAAAGTAAGATCGAAAGACTTCTACAAAATAGGTTTTTTTCACGATTGTCGTATCTGCGGATCGGGAAGCATGGTCAGTAGCAAGCTTAGGCAGGATGAACCGATGGTACAGGGCCAATAACCCATACAGCCCGCCTGCAATCAGAAAAACCTTCATCCAACTGTAGGAAACCGTATGGCTGGTTTCCAGCCGACCCGCCAAGACCACCAGCACACCGGTTCCAAAGAGCATGGAAACCCGATAAAAGAAGCTGCGGATACCGACAAAAAAGGCCTGCTGTTTGTTGTCCAGAGCAAGCATATAGAAACCATCAGCTGCAATATCGTGAGTGGCAGAGACAAAGGCAACTAAAGAAAATAGAACTATAGAGAAAACAAAAAAAAGATTCAGACTGGTCTGTTTGGAAAGCATAAAGGCAAAACACAGGAAAAGGGCAGCCATCAGACCTTGCATCACCAAAACCCAACTTCGTTTGGTGGCAAAGCGGTCAACCGCCGGCGCCCAAAGCATTTTAAGAACCCAGGGCAGATAGAGATAACTGGTCAGGCCGATCCAGGTGTTGGAAATGCCCATCTTTTTATATAGAATGACTGAAACCGTGTTGACTAAAATGTAGGCTAAGCCCTCAGAAAAGTAGAGAGTAGGGATAAATGTAAATGGCATAAGAATTTAAAATAATTAATAATTGCGGATTTTCTGCTATCTTTAATTATTTTACCTATACTAATGTCAATTTCAAATAACTTAAAGGAGGAAGAATGAAACGCAATGGTCTGATTTCTCTGGTTCTGTTGGCCATTTTGTGCCAGCTGTCATTTGGGCAAAATGCCCGAATGAATGCACTGGGTAATCCTTGTTTGGGAGTTCAAGGCAAAAACCTTATTGAAGATGTGTCTGATGTGCTTTACTTCCCATCCGAGGTAGCCACTTCGACGGACATGGCACAAGGTGTTTCCAGTGGTTATGTTTATGCTTCAAAAAGCATATTTAAAACACTTTCTATTGGTTTTCTTTTCGGAAAAAGTTCTTATACTCAGGCAAGCGGCTTGCACACGGGCTTACTGAATGCTTATGCGGATGTGGGGGCTTATGTTTGGCAAACCGGGGTACCAACAGGCGCTCCGGTACCCGTAGCCGGCGATTTTGACTTAAACGCTCCTACGGTGCCAACGAATGTCGGCCATTTCTTGATAGGTCTTCGATTAGGAAATGCGATTCAAATCGGTGCGGATATTTTCAGAGAAGCATCAAATTCCGACATCGATTCTAAAATCGCCGCCACCATCGCACCCGGAACTCCCGGCGCCTACATTATGACAATTGAAAGCAATGGAACATCTTCGTACGGTACCATGGGATTAAATGCAGGTGCCGCATTAGATGTGGGCTTGCTGAAACTGAAAGTGGCAACCGGGTTGATTCTTCCTTCGTATTCAGCTGAAATCACAAATAAAGGAAACGATACGGATCCGGCTGGCGCGACTACCTACAACATTGAAATTTCCAAAATGGAAGCTACTTCAGCCTACTATTTTCCGCTAACCGCCAAGGGAACACTGAAATTGGAAGAGCATACGATCACTGCTGGTTTTGATATGGTTTCCAGTGGTTGTACCTTTGAGGCCAGTTTTGACGATGGCGATCCGGGAACAACGGCCGAAGAATCCTATAAGTCGGATGAATATTCCTCCATATTCTTCGCTTTCGGCGTTGCAGATGAAATTGCAGTGTCACCCAACACTCGTTTTATTCCCTCTCTGACCCTTTCCCGTAACAGCGAATCCTATAAACCGCAAACCGTTGACAGCGACAACCCTGAAGAAACCTACACCACAACCACCTTTCCAAGAGCCACCCTGGCCATGGAACATACGGTCAATGATTTCTGGAAGTTCAACAAAGTTGTGGTGCGTGCCGGGGGTTCGAAATCCTATTACTGGCAATCACAGTCCCTCGAAGGCGGCATCACTAAGGTTGATTTTTCTGATGAACCGACCTATACCGCTTTTTCGTGGTACACGGGTCTGGGCATGACCTACGGCGCGTTGACGCTTGACCTTTACATGCTGCCATCTGAATGGAACGGCATCTACCTGCTCTCGGGTGAAGGCCCGGCCGGTATCGGCAGCGGTGTAACGTTAACTTATAAAATCGGGGCCGGTTCAGCCAACTGAATTCTACCCGACTCCTTCGTTTTTCAAAGGCCTCCTCATTTGAGGAGGCCTTTGCATTTTGTCCAACGGTATTATATATTTATTATATCTTTTAAACCTTTGGAGGAAACATGAAAGCTTTTCTTTTCCCTGCCCTTCTTTTTTCCGGCCTCTTGCTGTTAAATGGGTGCTCTAAAGACTCCTCGTCCGGCACCAACAGCGCCATTCCGGACCGCGCAGATAATCCGATCGAACGTCTGAGTCAGATGGCCGATGGAGGCACTATTGACCTTGACGAACTTGAATCCATGTACCAGATTGAACTATCCCGTGCTCAGAACGGGGATGAAGAAGCCATGCTCTACGCCTCGATCCTCGGATTCACCCAATTGAAAAACGAATCAGAAATCGAATCCCTCATGGTTTGGTCGGGCATGTCTTCGAACACCATCGATCCCGATGCAGTCGACTTTCTTTTAAAAACCGGGCCGGCCAAAGCAGCGAAAGCCGTATCCGCTAAGACCCTATTCCCCTCCACACTGATGAACCGCCTCCCGGCCGCCAATCAGCAACTCGCCAAAACCTTAAGCGAGCCCCTGCCTGATTACTCCAAAGTATCTGAAATTCAAGACCTTCTCAAAGATAAGCTCCTGCCTATCATAGACCAAGGCATCACCTTTCTGACCCAACTGTCCGACAAAGGGGATTTTTCATTAACCCTGACCATTGATGAGGACGAGGTTGAAATCGATATGACCGAAGTCCGTCTCCTGCTGTCCGGTTTCTATGCCCTTAAAATCCTCAGTTCAACATTGGTTTCGTATAATCTGGATTTTGATCAAAATGGCTCTTACGAATTGTACAACTCCGGTACTAAAGATGAAATCGCGACCCACCTTATTGCTCTTGCCAATCAAAACAATTCCGATTTTCTTAAAGTCCGTTCCGGGTGTCAATCCCTTCTGGATGCCAATCCAACGAACATGATTGCCGGTTTACAGAACGCAAAATCAGCGCTGACCTATTGCAAAAATGAAGTGGACAATCAATCCGACGATCTCCTTCGCAATGACGAATTAACCGATGCCGATTATGCGGACGGACAAGAAATATTGGATTCGCTGATCAAACTTTTTTCCGGCCCGGTTGACCTGAAAATCTACGACCGAACCGTGTCCGTTGATGTCCGCAAGCTCATGACCATTCCGGATCTCAAAGCCATGCTTCCCTATTATGAAATCTACCCTTACGCAGTCTGGCATCAAGCGCCGGTCGTCTATTACACCTCACATCAGGAATGCGATTACTACAGCTATTATCCCAACTACGATTACTACTGCAACACTATTATTGATACGGAATTCTTCCCAATCAAGTTCACCGACGGTTCCGGACAAATCACTATTGCAGGGAATGATGGAATGGAGCATATTGATTCTCTGTTTGATAACGGAACACTTGAGATTAAGGATTTGGCTAATTATGTCATCTTTAAAGATCCCACATTTAATGCGACTCTTCCTGGAATGACCAATAACGCCTTATGGGATCTCATCCAATACATTGATGAACAGAAAAACGTTCAAACAATGGAAGCGGCATGGAAGATGGCCTGCGAACCGGGTGCCACATTAGCAAAGATTCTGTATTAAACCATTGTGACAGTCAACCGGTTTTTCAAAGGACGGGATAGTGCTCCCGTCCTTTTTATTTCCCTGCTCCAATGCCTCTTTCTTTGCCCAAGACAGACGGATGGCGGCCTGCTTGCACGCGCTTTTCCTAATTCAATCAACGAAATTTTCTGGCTGCAACCATCTGCTCCTACCCTCAATCCGAACTCTCCCTTTTCTCTTTCTCTGTCCACTTATTACCAGGGCCAAGTCGCCTATTCCAACCCCAAATGGGCAATTAACCTATCCGAACAAACCAGTTCATTTATCATCTCAAGTCGACTGAATGAAAACTTGCGTTTAGAGCATCAACTGACCTCAACAAACCGGATCATTCGAATTGACAACCTGGAAAACGACTTGTTCTGCCATAACACCCCCCTTTCCAGCCAATATCAATCTTCCTTGGAATGGTATTCCCAACACCGAACGGCCTTTCAATGTACCACCCAAATTAAAAGCCGACTTTCCACGGAATTCGGATTTAGCGGCCTGGGTGGGGCGATTAAACTGGGATTCCCTCCCCTGGGTATAGTCGGAATTGCGGGCAGTCGTTTTAAAACAAACCTTTCGGCTAAAATATTCGGCCAGGGAATCAACCATTATGAGCTGCAGGAATATGAAACCAAGGATTCCACGGCTATTTCTTTTCAATCCACCCTTTTATCAGCGTTCAAGATAAGTGCGGCTTACGCCTTGGAATCAACCAGAAACAACCCGATAGGAGAATTGTCCTCTGACGGGATGGGACACACTCAAACTTTTTCCATGGCCGTTACTACACGCCCCTTGTCCGGAGTGACCTATCGGTTATTCTGGGCGCAATGGCAAAACCGTGACTCTCTCTATCTTCGCTTTAATGGGAACACCTCCAACACACCGGCCTACTTGTTTTCTTTCGGCCAAAGTACGTCAGGCGGTCTGGAGCTCACGAAAACCTTTTGGCAAACGGATTTCCATCTGACAGGCCTTGTTGGTCAAACCCATTTTAATCTTAACAAGGGGCGCATTCGAATCTCTGACTTTGTAAACCAAGCTGATCCGTTTCTACTCCAATTACTCCCGATAAAAGCCGGCGGGCAGGGTTATCTTGACTATGATGAATACGCGCTGGACCTGAAAATCCATCGTGAACTAAAAAAGGGTTTCAACTTTGTCCTGAATCCCCGGTTTTGCCTTCTCCCCCTCCGCGTTCATTTTGATGGGTATCAAAACGCCTCGTTACTTGGCCTTATTCCAGCAGGAACAGAACTCTGGACAACCTCCACCAAACTGAAAAGTATTTTGGGTCTGCGAATGGGGGGCAATATCGCCTGGCAACACTCTGCCGCTTTTCCGGTATTCGCGCTCTCGATGGCCCAATTCATCCCCTTGCGTCTTCAGTATCAGAAAACACACAACGTCGCTCCCGACACTTCGAAAGAACGCTCATCGACCGTTATCAGCCGTTTCACCTTTCCCTCCGGATTTTCGATGGCCCTGTCAATGATATTGGATTGGTAATAGTTGTGTACAAGAAATTAAAATAACAGCGTCATCTCAATCCGCATGGCAATAAAGAGCATGGCATAAAAGAAAGGGACCCGAAAGAAGAACCACCACCATTTTGACAACCGCAAGGCCGCAAATGCCGTGATGAGGGAATGAAAGAGCAGCCAATAACCCAGGTCACGTGACAGCCCGTTCATCAGCCGCATGACCGCTTCCCGGGAGATACCCCGCTGGTCAAACATCACCATAAAATCGCCGAAATACTTCTCAAGCATGAAATTAAAGAGCGGTTTGTGCAGAATCCAATAAAAAAAGAACAAAACCACTGCAAAGAAAACATTCAAGATGGGACCCTGTAGTTTGAAATAAAGATCATTGTTCTTTTTGATGGAGAGAAAACCGAAAAAAACCACTAAGACAAGAGATAAAACGGTTAATTCATCAATAGCTCCAAATTTAATCAGCGAAAAAACACTTTCAGCAACAGCGAACGCAATCGCAGAGAGAATCGCTGCCTTCTTATTGGTAAAAGCATCCAGAATCACGAAAATAACGACCGGTAGAACACCGATCCAAAGCAAGGATACGTCCATTATTAAAACTCAGTGCAAAGGAAAAACAATATCGATTCGTTATAAATTTACAATTTTACACCCGATGATGAAACAAATTCCTTCTCCGCGCTGATTCTTGCAATGCTAATTTAAAAACCACTATTTTCTTCTCTGAATCTTCCTGTGATTTTTGTGCGCCTACACATAACAAAGGAGAGCAAATGATAGACATTCATCAACATGCGGATTGGTTGGGAAAAACCAAAAAGGATTTGATCGCCTATATGGATAAAGGGGGCATCCAAAAATGTTGGCTTTTATCCTGGGAATCTGTGGATGGCGGATTAGAACCTTATTATCAACATTTATCCATTGCCAATGTTTACGCAACTTATAAATTGTTTCCCCGTCGTATTATTCCCTTTTGCGGGGTCGATCCACGGCGCGAAAACGCTGAACAAATGCTCTTGGATCTGCACAAAAAGGGCTTTCGAGGATATGGCGAACTCAAATTCAAGGTATTGGCAGACAATCCTTCATTGATTAGAATGCTTCGTTTGGCCGGAAAACTCCGAATGCCCGCTTTATTGCATCTGGATGTCGATATTCCCTCCACACCGCAATGGTATTTGGGGGATATCAGCCATTTAGAAAATGCGGCCAAATTATGCCCGGAGACCATTTTAATCGGGCATGGTCCTGGATTTTGGCGGGAAATTTCAGGCGGCGAAACATTCTCACCGGATCTGATTTATCCGACAGGACCGATAAAACCTGGGGGCAGGCTTTTAAAAATATTGGAGAAATATCCCAATGTATATGCTGATCTTTCCGCAGATTCGGGGTTAATGGCTTTGGCCCGCGATTCTAAATTTGCAAAAGCTTTGCTGATAAAATTCTCCAAGAAAATCCTGTACGGAACGGACAATTATCACTGGCGTCATATTGAATTTCTAAAGAGCTTAAGACTGCCTTCAGCGGTTTTTAATAGGATTACGCACGAAAATGCGGCTCGTTTAATCAAATAATCCCGCTTGCTTGTAATGAGTCATCCCATAGAACCCGCTATAACTTATTATGACTGATAATGTAAGGCAACTGCAATACAAAATTCTTGCCGAAGGTTTGCCTGTGCTTCAGCCTCCTACCGTCTGGCACCGGTTTATCATTTCCCGGCCCAGATCGAAGATGTACGCCTGGCCATGGCTTGGTTCAAAGAGAACGCCCCCGCCTACAATATTGACATAGAGCACATCGGTGTGGTGGGCTCAAGTGCCGGGGGCCACCTCGCGGCTCTTTTGTGCACCCTCCTTCCCGAAGATGATCTGGGAAAACCGCCTGAACTCAAGGTTGCAGACACGCAACCTAAAGCTTGTGTATGCTTTAATCCGGTGACCGACCTGACCGCTGAAATTGAGTTGGAACCGTTCTTTGAAACGCTTTTCGGATGCAAGAAGATGGAGAATCCGGCACTTTATAAGACGGCTTCGCCTGCGCTGCGAATAACGGGAAAAGAACCTCCTTTTTTATTTCCGCACAGTATCACCGACACCGTGACACCGTTTCGGATTTCTCAAGATATGGCAAAACGACTTCAAGCCGTCGGCGTAGAGGCCCGGGTTGTAACGATTCAGAATCAGGCTCATGGCTTTGCCTACCAATTAGGCAATGCCGAGCAGAAACGATGCTCTATAGAAGTATTGGCTTTTTTAAACAAGCACCTGAAATGAGGCCTTTACCTTATCCATTTATCAAAAGCATAACGGATTTTTGAATACAAGCTCAGCCCAAAATAAGCGTCCATCGAATAACAAAAAGAGGGATCCATATAGCAATTGATCGTACAGGCAGCACATGCGGGGATTCGCCCCTCCTGAAGAAGCGCCCCCTTCCTCTCCGCACTGTTCCATACCGATTCCAATCCGTTTGCCAGAGAAAGGCGTGTCGTTGCATGATGAAAGCAAGGAAGCAGGAGTTCATTGTTAGGATGAATAACAATGGCCGCACGCACCGCTTTACAGACAGGCTCCCGGATTGAATTCCCCCCTCTGTTGCGCAATCGGAGAAAGGCACGGTTGACATAAACAAATGGACGGGAAGCCCATTCACGAATGAGAACGTCCAGTTCCCGATGGTCGGGATTCGAAAAGTAGGAAAAGGCGGGATCTAAAATAAGGATAGCCCCGTGTGCCCTCGCGACCTCGTACACATGCGTAATATCGTTCCGGTTTTCCGCTGAAAGGGTAAAAATAATATCCGCCGGAATACGGTAACGTCGACAGGCCGCCAAACCGGCCAAAACCGCTTGATACGACGCCTTTCCCCGGATATGGTCATGCACAGCCTCTGACCCGTCTAAAGAGAGGCGTGGTAAAGAGATAAGCCCGGCCAATTCCGGCGCTCTTTTCTCAAGAAGAAGGCCGTTTGTGGTCACGCTGGTGACAAAGCCAAGCTTGTTGGCATATCGCAGCGCCTCTGGGAGCGGACCGAAAAGAAGCGGCTCTCCACCCGTAAAATCAACAAAGCGGGCCCCCAATCGTCGTGCCGTCTTGAGATTATAAAAGACCTCATTGATATTCGCTGTTTGTGCCGACCCTTCCGGTATATTGCAGAAGGAGCATCGAAGCTGGCAAGCGGTGGTAACATAATAATGGAGCAACAGGGGTTTTCGCCGAAAAAGAACCATAGAAATAAAATATAAAATGGGTGTCCTAAGAAGTTAAGCGCTAAGCGTCATTCTTGTTTTTTGTCGATACAGGAGCAGACAACGAAGAATCTGTCGGTTCTTTTTCAAAGGTCGGACCCGGCATCATCTTGACAGCATTGGTCGCCCCATCCGTGGCGGAAAAGTCAGCCGGATAAGGTTGGCCGGCAGTTAACTCTCCGGCCTTTTGAGTCATTGTAACAATCATCTCCGCATACTCTTTGAGCTTGTCATTATCCTTTCCGAAACGGATGATGATAAGTTCAGCAAATCCGGAAATGGCTGAGAAAAGGTTACGCAAATGATGGAAAATACGGGACTTGTCTTTTTGGGCGTCTTCTTTCAACTGTTCATTCATCTGACGCAACAGCTCAATACGCGGCGAAATACTTCTTTCCATATCCACCAGGGATTGTTCCAACGCAAGCTGACGTTGTTTCCGGAAGGTGATTTCCCGGCAGACACAGATAAAGCCCGCGCCCGGTACCACTGAAATGGTCATACTGATCGGAAGCGTGATTTGCGCCTCTTTTTTTTGAAGGGTCATATCAATGTCGTGGAGCGCAACCCGGGAAAAAAGCTGCCCCTGACACCGTTTGACGATACCTTGCCCTGGGAATAGCAGTTCCGCGGACTCCTGTTCCAAGGCTTCGCGATCATAATCGGAAAGAACCAGTACCGCACGATTCACAAACACGATGCGTCCCTGCAAATCCAACAGGAAAACCATGTCCTCCATATTAGATAAAAGCGTTTCTGCGGCAATAGCGGGCGTCATATCCATAAAACGGTATCGGTAAATAGCATACACCATACCGATGGCCCACATCATCACAAAAACATCCCCCAAGGGCGGAATGGAAAAGATTCCCATCCAATCCATCACCACATTGGACAAGGTACCGGATAGAAAAGTAGCGCCACCCCCGATTAACATGACCCAGGAAACCCGGGAATGATAAGGAGACAAAGGTTGATGCCTTTTAAGAAAAACCAATAGAAACCCGATCGAAGTCAGCAGCAGATAATAGGCTATGTAAAGCGAGGTTCCGGCACACCGTCTCCAATATTCTCCCCAGCCGAATGAACGCATTTCCGTGATTTGCACAAAGGGATGAATAAAAAAGTAAACCGTGAAACCGGTTGCCATCAACAGCAATCCGCTCCAAAGCCATCGCGAAGAGGCCAGTTGCCGAAAACCGGCCAGGAGTGCCGAAAAACGGAGAAAAAAGACCGGGAAAAAGAGCCATCCAATGGCACCGAACCGCTGCACAAAGTCCGCTTCAGACCAAGTCAAAAGACGACTATGAAGCAGTGCCATGGCTCCCCCCCACACTGCAAAACAAAAGAGGGCCGCAGCACAAGAACGATTCAATGCAGAACGGGGATTCCGGACCAGAACAAAGAGCATCATACAAAGGTAGACGATAACCGCAAAAAAGTGGGCATAGGAAACAAAACGCATCTCAGTTCCTTTCGCTCTTGGAGGGTTTGCAAAAGGTCGGTGCCTTACCGGTTTCCCGCTTAAAGGCGCGTGAAAAGGAAAATGGACTGTCAAAGCCGAGATCAAAAGCAACCTCTTTGATGGAACCCATGGACCGTTCAATCCTCCGCTTCGCTTCCTGAATGCGCAAATGCGTATGGTATCGAATAGGCCCCATGCCGAACTGTTGCTTGAACATTCGGCATAAATGGTAGGGTGACAGACAGGCAAAACGGGCCAGTTCGGACAGCTCAAGTGCGATATTCAAATGGCTCCGGATAAACAAGGAAACGCGATCGAGTCGGGCTTCCATTGAAAGTCCCTGTTCGGTCCCCTTTTTTGAGGGAACCGCAGCATCAAAGAAACAGGTAAGCAGTGAAAGAAGCCGCTCCTGAATCCGCCATTCCCAAAATGGAGGAGTCTCCTGATACAGCCTAAGGCAATCGCGAAACAATTCCTTCATTCGCTGCGGTTCCTCCGGGTACACATAAAGAGGTAAGGTTGGAAAGGCAGGAGGCGTTAGCGCCGGCTGAAGCAGGGAATAGTCAGCCCTTTCGAGTACCGCTTGGCCGGCAGTCTTAATAAAGCTTTTCTCCCGAAAAGGATTGTATATAAGGTCAAAATGGAGGTAATAATTATGTCCGGCAGTAAAAGTAAAAGCATGACGAAGAGCAGGTTGTAAGAGTATCAACCCCCCTTTCTTCACCTGTTCTTGCTTATCCGTTAAGTGAATCGTGATGCATCCCTCGGTTATATAAATCAATTCATAATCCAGAAGCCGCCGTGCGGAAAATGTCATTTCCGGTTCATGGTCTTTGAAAGAACGTTCATGCGCCATGCGGACAAAGGGACATGCTATCTTTCCCGCAAAAGGCCTCGGTTCATTTTTTTGCTTCATTTCGCAATTTCGGTTCTGAATCTCAGCTTCTTTATTCCGATGGATACCGCAATACGCGCTATCTCTCCCGCAATAATTGTTATTCCCTTTTTTGAAATTTATCCTATCTTTATAGTGAAAAGCAAGCCATTTCGTCATTTACAAAGAAGGAGCATCTCATGACCGCATTGACGCACCGAAAACGCTTCCTCAACCTCATTAACGGTGAAAAAGTAGATAAGGTTCCGTTTTTTCCGGATTTGTCGAAATGGTATGAAGCCAACCGGTACGGCGAAGGCCCGCGAGAACGCAACTATCTGCCCGGCGAACTCATTGCGCCAGAGGATACAATCAACAGACTCCCCGGTCAGGCATTACCGGCCCGATTTCGCGGGAAAAATATTTTTGAAATTCATGCGGCGTTGGATTGTGGAATTCCAGTTCACGGATATGACATTTTTTACAAGACCACTTACCGGAATAGTGAAATAATAGAGAAACACTCGCCAGAACGTGTCACCACCGTCATCCGAACTTCCAAAGGAGAACTCCGCGAGATAAAAGGAATGGCCGCGGACCATAGTCAGGCCATTTTGGAACACTTTGTCAAATCAGAAGGGGATCTGGATATTTTGACTCATATCGTGCAGGATACCGTCTATTCCCCAAATTTCGGCAGAGTAGAAAAGGCTCTCTCCATCATCGGGGAAAGCGGCTATCTGAACCTCATCATCCCCCGCTCTCCCATGGGACGACTCATCCATAATTATATGGGCGTGGAAGCGGTTACCTATGCCCTCATGGACTATCCGGAAAAAATGCAATGTCTGCTGGATATCATGCGGGAAAAAGATCGGGAGGTGTGGACACTCGCGACAGCCGCACCCGGTAAAATCGCTTTCATGGCCGATAACATGGACGAATTTCTGATTAGTCCGGATTGGTATCGCTCTTATTTTCTGCCCGTGTATCAGGAAATGAATGCCCTTCTGCATCGTGCAAACAAAAAAGTATTGACCCATATGGATGGTCGTCTAAAAAACATTCTTCCCATGATCCCGGACTCCGGATTCGATGTCCTGGACGGCTGCACCCCTTCGCCGGTCGGGAACTACGAACCCCGGGAATTATACGCCGCATTGGGACGCGGACAATACGCTTATTGCGGGGTACCGGCCGCCTTGTTCATCGAAGAGAACAGTGAGCGGCGCGTCTTGGATTTCACCCGAAAAATCCTGGACGAGATGGGTGACAAGCTAATCCTCAATGTGGGTGACATCATGCCCGAAAAAGGAAACATTGACATTATAGAGAAAATGTCGGACAGGGTAAATCAGAGGTGAATATCTAACAATAGGCGACTGTTAAGCAAAGACCGCCGACCGCAGAATCAAACCCCACCTCGAAACGTTTCCGGTATTTCCTAAAATCAACCTCATAGGAAGAACCGGAAATGATTTCCGGAAGAGAAAAATCAAGATGGTCTGCACCAGGACGTTCCGCAGCCTGAAGGATTTCATCGATAAGTTCCTCAACCTCGGCCAATAACGGCGAGTCCGAAGATTCCATGACATGTTTGTGCTTGTTCAAAGCCGCTACGGCAGTATGTTCACAAAGGCGCAATGAAACAATCCCAAAAATAGAGCCCGTAAATCCGGCTAGGGCAGTAAAGACAATCTCTTCGGATTCCCTGGGCGGATCATCCTTGCGCTCCAGTTCGGTCTGAAAAAGTTTCCAAAAGGCCGAACGCACGGCTTCTATGAATCGTGTCTGAATTGCTTCATCTGCTGCCACAGCCGCTCTCCTTATTTCTTGACCTGAACCGAGACCTGTACACCGAAGGTATGGGCACCGCTTTCGAAAAGGGCGACGATGCAAGGCGCTCCTCGCGGATGAGAAATCTCATGGCCGTATCCGATGATGACCGCGGGTAGAGTGATTTCATGGGCATATTCTGTTCCGGCCAATGACGCCTTGGCATTCCCGGAAATGATATTAACCAATTCGCCGACCCCGTCCTTAATATCCTCTTCCGTCAGTTCGGATGCAGGCGAGTGAAGGATGCGGGAAACAATCTCCAGGGCCAATCCTCTTTCCAAGGTGACCGCCACGGAACCTTCCATCCGACCCGTGATATTCATAATTCCCGAGACATCCCCGGCCAACCGGTAATTCTTCTTTAAAAAGAGATCCTTGCGCGTGGCGGTCATGTCCGCCATGGTTGCTAAGAGATCAATCGTGGCACTGATAAAAGGGTTTATCAGCTTCGCAATCACCGGCATACGCTTCCCGACGGGTTGAAGACTTTCCCGGATTCGGATCGGCAGGGTCGCCATCTCCTCAGGGAAGCGCACCAGACCGCTTCCTCCGGCCAATAACAGTCGTTCCGCCTCCCGACGAACGGCCCCATCCGCTACAATGAGAATGGGGACATCCCGAAAAGCGCATTTCTTCCGAAGCAAAAGCACTTCATCATGAGCAAAGTCGAGCTCCTGAGGGGAAAGTGCGTAAAAGATAATCTCCGGCAGTCCGGCAGTGCTGCCGGCAAACGATTCAAAGTATCGAAGGATATCGGATGTCAAGCCTCCTTTAACCGGCGTATTCTTGAAACCAACGCCGGAGCGCAAGCCATCCGCGCGAGTAATAACCGATAAGGACGCTTGGTTTGACAGTACATTCCGAAAGGTTCTTTCAAGAAGGGGATTAAAACGGACCAGTAATGCCTGCATGAATCGTGCTCCCGACTGTTCAGATCTTCAGACTATCCGTTATTTTGGCCATGAGGTCCTCTTGTGAAAAAGGCTTCATGACATAATTTCGTGCACCGGCCTGGACCGCCTGAACGATACGCGTCTTGTCAACTTCAGTCGTCACCATAATCACCGGAATGGCTTTCAACGCGGGATCTCCTTTCATGCGTGTTAAAACAGAATACCCGTCGAGTTTCGGCATATTCCAATCCAGAAGCACCAATCGGATTTTTGCTCCATGTTCCCGAAGAACCGTAAGCGCCGCTTCGCCATCCTCCGCCTCGAGCAACTCATGCCCCATGGATTCCACGATTCGGCGGATAACCTTTCGGATCATCCCGGAATCATCTACCGATAAGATAGTCATCGGATCAAGGTTGCTTTTCCGGTAAACTGCTTGCCATCAACCAAACAGCGCACCATATAAACACCACCGGGCCGTTCACCGGCATTCCAAACAACGCCTTTTCGAAGAAAAACTTCATCGGTCTCAAATCGGTCGACTTGATGGCCTCGAATATCATACACGGCCACAGAAACGGAACGGGTAACAGGGCCCCCCTTTCTCGGGAGAACCAAGGTCAGGCGAACCGCGGGATTAAAAGGATTCGGACTCATCACCAGGCGGTCGCCTCCTGTGTCCAAACCGATACCGTGATTGATTTCATTGGCCACCTCGAGTGATTCGGGGTTCACAAAATAATACATCGTCTGTTCCAGACTCCGGCCGTTCAGCGCCATATCTTTCTCATGATTGCTGAAGCTCGTAGGATAAAGTGAAATCAGTTGCTGCGCCTTGGTTAAATAGGCAGAACCGAAAAAACGGCTGAGAAAAGCATACCCGATAGCCGCATTCGATCCGATGCAGGACGCGCCGATACAATTGCTGTTGTCGTTTTTCTGATCACAGAAACGTTTCAGATAGCTCAAGACCGAATCCTGCACCGGCGATTTCAGAACATAATACATTTTGACCAACGCTTCAAAGGCGAATCCAATCTGGAACTGCGGCGGAGAGGCTTGTTCCATATTCGCACTCAGCGTCTGTTGAAAAACAGTCCAATTGGATACCAGCCGATTGTAGCAGCCGGTATCCTGATCGTGCTGGTAACCGGCAGCCAGAGAAAACATCTGATGCGAAAAGGAACGCGCGGCACTATTTGCATAATTGGTTCCGCGGCCCTTGGCCCAACGAACGCCTTCCAGCGCCACATCCAAGGAACGTTCCTCACCGGTCAGGTAATAGTTGGAAAATATTCCTTCCAGTTTGTGATGATCCATTTCACCGGAGGAGGGGGCAATGGGCTCATACGGATAGAAAATATAATACATAGACGGACAATACCGGGCGGAACCGGTTCCCGAACTTCCCGTGCCGAAATGACACTGATGAATATCTTGCAGCTGTTCAACATGGGCGATGGCATAGCGCAAATGGGTCATACTGCCGGTGCGAATAAAACGGATGAATCCCATCTGAGGCAAGTCATAATAATTGCCGTTCCACTCTATCAGCCAGGGATGCGTGGCGGGAAAGCCGGTATGCGTGGTGGAATAATGCGGATTGTCGCCATAGGCGATAAATCCATAAGAATCGATATTGAAATGATTATCCTGATAATTGAAGGCTGTACTCCAAACGGTCGAGAGATGAGACTCGCCTGTTTCAATCCCGGTGCTATAGGTCGGAATGATCAAATCCGTCTTGTTTTCCGCAAAACGGCCCAATCCCAATGTCTGACGGGTATACCATTTTGTTGGTGCCACGGCAAAAAGCCGTTCTGAAGCGCCCATAATTCTGGAACGCTGCTCAGTAACGGCAGCCGTATTGAAAAAGACGTAGCGGGTTTCCAGGGTCCGGGACATGCCGGCATAGATACGTGCCGTATCATTCGCTCTTTCCGGAAAAAAACCGGCCTTCAAGACACCATCGCCGGATACTTCCGCGGACGTAGGAACCATCTGCCAGAAATAACGGATGCCCATAACGCAACCTTTGGCTCCATCCGACAGAGAGACCCAACCGATATCCCGCGGTTTGGTTAAAATAGGGTTAAAGGTTCCGGCCACCTTTCCCCCGAGCGTACCGCTGATGGAACCGCTCCAGACACCCACCGGCCGTTTCACCATGATGTAAGCGACTTCACTGCCGGAAACCGTGGTTTCCTCTGCACCGCTCGGACGCCCCACAGCCGCATTCAGCGTTCCGGTCAGATTGAGCGGTATTTCCGTTTCCAATGCCTTGATGGTCAGAAAAGTGGTTACCACCGGATTCTGATTTTCAATGGTCGTCACGATTTTCACCATCTGGGAATGTCCATAGGCATATATTCGTGAAATAAAATTGAAGCGACGGGAAGCGCTTGCATTCCTCATGGAACCCGTTGCTTTAATGACGACCAAACCGGACTGCTGTTTTTCAATAATCGCAGTGGATAAATCATCGTAATAG